>Ga0070739_10000174_pt1 | contig 137529 bp, 121 predicted proteins | sample Coa_R1_7_FD_66445 | JGI IMG/M metagenome (GOLD analysis project Ga0070739, IMG submission 66445) | Surface soil microbial communities from Centralia Pennsylvania, which are recovering from an underground coalmine fire - Coalmine... | ecosystem: Environmental > Terrestrial > Soil >...
CATCCAGTTGCCGGATGCGATCAACCCGGACCAGGTGGAGGCGGTCTATAAGAACGGGCTGGTGTTCATCACCGTGCCCAAGGCCGAGCACGCCAAGCCCCGCAGCATCCAGGTGAAGGCGCTGGCCGCGGGCACGTAGGCCGCACCCCCTTTCGCCTCGGGGCGGCTCCCGATGTCGGGAGCCGCCCCGTTGTCTTACCGGCCCTGCCAGCGCTCGCGCGCGGCGCGCTCCTCATTCGTCGGCGGGACGACGTACAGCCCGGCACCCTCGCGGCGTGGAAACGGCAGGTCCGGGCGGCGCGACGGCTCCGCCACCTCGAGCGCCGCCAGCTTTTGCTCATCGACGACGATCCCCAGCCCCGGTGTCTCCCCCAGGTGGATCCACCCGTCCTCGATCCAGCTATCCACCCGGAAGCAGGGCTCCCAGCCGGGATCCACCACCTCCATCATCCAGTGGTTCGGCAGCGCCGCGGCCAGGTGCGCCATGTAGCTGCCCGGGCAGTTCATCATCGACACCGGCAGCTCGAACGCGTAGGCCAGGTGGGCGACCTGCATCGCCCCCGTGATCCCGCTGGTGTTGACCCCGATCTGCACCACGTCTACTGCCTCATTGGCGATGAGCGGGGCGTAGTCGCTGACGTCGTTCAGGTTCTCGCCAGTGGCCACCGCCGCCCGCACCGCGCGCGATACCTGCCGCAGCCCACGGTAATCCCAGCGCCGAGCCGGCTCCTCCACCCAGGTGAGGTCGAAGTGTCGTTCGAGTTCGCTGATTGCGCGGATCGCCTGCTTGGGCGACCAGTACTCGTTGGAGTCGATCATCAGGGCGGGGCGGCGGGAGACCCGCGACAGCTCCTCCTTGACGATCTTCAGCCGGCGCATGTCCTCATCCTGATCCAGCCCCACCTTCAGCTTGCCGGCGTCGATCCCCTGCTTCGCCATACGGCGGTAGAACGCTGCCAGCGCCTCATCGTTCAGGCAGAGGTCGATCCCGCTCGCATACGCCTTACAGCGCCCCTCACGTGCTCCCAGCGTCCGCCAGAGTGGCTCGTTGTTGAGCTTGGCCTTGAGATCCCAGAGCGCGACGTCAATAGCGGCGAGCGCCCTCTTGTCCGCCCCGGCATTGCCCTCCTTGAAGAGGAAGTCCAGCATCTTCTTCCAGAGGCCGACGACGCCACGCGGGTCCTCCCCGACGATCAGGTGCTCGAGCTTGCGAACGGCAGAGCCGCCGCCGAGGGCAACCCCCGTTACGCCCTCGTCGGTATCGACGAACAGGATCGAGCCGACCATGAAATCGGTCCCGCGCGGGAAGTTGGCGTCGCCGATCGGCCGCTGCAGGGTGAATTCGTACGTCCTGGTGCGCAGTCCGGTGACCTTCATCGTCGCTCGTCGCCTCCCGTCCTCACGATAGCGCAGCGATGCCACCGCCCGGGGCAGGGAGAAGGGACGGACCTTGCTCCACCCCTAGTGATTCCGCCGAGTTCGGCGCGGCGCTGCGGGGGCAGATGCCGCCGGCCGAGCCTGCCTCCTACAATCCGGGGCAGCACGCCTGCGTAGGAGCACGGCACGCCATGGACATGGAAACGCCGGAGATGGAGCAGGTGACCAACCAGATGCGCGAGACGATGCGCCTGTGGCTGGAGCACCCGGAGGACGAGAGGCTCAAGCAGCGCTTCGCCGCGCTCCAGAAGCTGTACCAGAAGATGTTCCTGGAACTCACCGGGGGCAGCGGCCCGCCGCCCAAGCCAGCCTGATGCGGGCTCCTCGACCCGCCACCCGCGTGGGTATATGCCAGCCGCGGGCGGCGCGGACGCGGCATGCGGAGGAGACGCGGCTGGTGCGAGTGGAACATCCGGCCGGTGTACTCTATCGTGTTGCGCATGATTCCCACGCTGTGGTAGGGCCATGCGCCTAGAGTACGACGCGTTCAGCGACACGGGGCTCCAGCGCGAGCACAACGAGGATGCCTGCGCTATCCGCGAGCCGCGCTCACCCGAGGAAGAGGCGCGGCTGGGATGGCTGCTCGCAGTCGCCGATGGGATGGGTGGCCATCTCGCCGGGGAGGTGGCGAGCAAGCTCGCGATCGAGACGCTGCTGGAGCGCTACGGGCAGCAGGCGGGAGCGGATCCGGGTGCCGCGCTGCAGGACGCGGTGGCCAGGGCGAATCGCGCGGTGTGGGAGGCCGGGCAGAGTGATGCCTCACGCGTCGGCATGGGCACCACGCTCGTCGCCGCGGTGATCCGGGCAGGTCGGGTGCTCGTCGCTCATGTGGGCGACAGCCCGGCGTTCCTGATTCGGCAGGGCGAGGTGCAGCGGCTGACACAGCGCGACCACTCCTGGGTCGCGGAAGCGGTGGAGCGGGGCTACCTGCTGCCTGAAGAAGCGGAGAGCCACCCCTATCGGCACGTGCTAACCCGAGCGCTCGGATCGTACCCGGACGTAGCCGCGGATCTATCGGAGGAGCGGCCGCTGTACCCTGAGGATGTGGTGGTGCTGTGTTCAGATGGGCTGCTTCGCCATGTCCGCCAGCAGGAGCTTCCCGCCCTGGTGCAGGGCAGGTCGGCCCACGAGGCGGCGCACAGGCTGGTGGCACTGGCGAATGAGCGAGGAGGAGAGGACAATACCACCGTGGTCATCTGCCGCGTGCTGCCTTAAGAACCTCTGAAGATCTTCCGGGAAGTCTTTACATCACGTCCTCATCCTGGTAATACTGTACTGCGCCACGTCCTGCGCTGAAGCCGAGCATCGCGCGAGCAGCACGTCCAAGCCGAAACACTACGTTCAGGGTAAAGCGGCGGCAGGCGAGACAGAGACAGCAGACGACTAACAACTTGCTGCGTGGCGCTCGGCTGGTGCATTACAATCGTCTGGCGCGCCAAGCTGTGACGACGCTGTCAGCGCTACAACGAAGGAGTGAGCATGTCGAGTGAGTTGGTTGTCTATGGGTCCCTCGAGGGCTTCCGCCGCTGGCTAGACTACGAGCTGTTCCGGCGCTTCGGCCGCGCGACCTCGAACCGCTCCATCTGCATCAAGGCTGGGCTTCCAGAGAACGCGCTCTACCGAGTACTCACCAAGGGTGAGCGGCCAAGCCCGCTGTTCTGCGAGCGCATGGCTGAGTATCTCGGCCTCAAGCCCGAGGAACTCGAGCGCCGCGCCGGTCTCCGGCCGGTGCTGGAGGTGGGCTACAATGGCGAGCTGACCGGCGTCGACATGCTCTCCGAGGAGGAGCGTGCCTCCGTGCGCCGGGCATTCGCCGAGGCGGTCGACGCGCTCAAGTCTATGGACGGGGCGCGCACCCCGTCCTGATACGTGTCACCTTGGGGGCGGTCGGCTCGATGGCCGCCCCCGCTTTCGTCCGCCCGCGCGGCGCCGGCTGCGCCATGTCGTCATCTGTCCGACCATTCATCGTGCCACTGCTGTGATGCGCCCCCCGGGCCAGGCGCGCTACCATAGCTGGCGCTGCCACAGCCGGTGCAGGAGCGAAGCGTGGTCGACGAGCCTACACGTAACGGGGCTGGCCCTAGCCAGCCCGCCGCCCCCACCGTGGTGCCCTCTGCTCCTCCCTCCGCCTCCCGTCGCGTCTACGCTCTGGTGGGCGTCCCGCCGGAGATCCAGGCCTACGCGATGGCGAAATACTCGCGCTCCGCGCAGTCCATGCTAGACAGCGTCCGCGAGATCTCCGCTCAGAAGGCGGAGCAGTTCCTGAACACGTTCTACTTCCAGTATGGGCATCGCTCCATCGCCGACATGGCGCACCTGGTGCTCGCGGTGGAGAACGTCTCCATCCTGGCGGCGATTCACCTTGTCGATGAGCCGCTCTGGGATGGGCAGGAGCGCTCCACCCGCTACCAGGACTTCAGCGCCAGCGGCTACTACGTTCCGCCCGAGGTCCGCCAGGCCGGGCAGGAGGCCCTGTTCCATGCCGAGGCGGGCGCGCTCTTTGGCGCCTACGAGCGGCTGGCCGAGCGGCTCGCGGCGCTGCTGGCCCGCTTCGTCGCCCGCCCCGATGATATGGACGAGCGGCAGTATCGCCGCACCCTGCGCGCCCGAGCGTTCGACGTGGCCCGCGGGCTGCTCCCGCTAGCGACGCATACCAGCGTCGGCCAGATCGTCTCCGCCCGCGTCGCCGAGCGGCAGATCAGTCGGCTGCTGGCCGAGCCATGGCAGGAGCTGCAGGAGCTGGGCGCCGAGCTGCGCCAGGCCTGCCTGGCGCCGGCCGAGCAGCCGCTGGCCGGGGCTGCACCCGAGGTCCGCGCCGCGCCCACGCTGGTGAAGTACACCCAGCCCAGCCAGTATCCGCGGGCCGCCTACGCGGCGCTGGCCGAGGTGGCGCGCACGCTGGAGACGCCGGGTGACGATCCGGACACAGCGGTCCGCCTCGTCCCGCCCCAGAGGCTGCTGGACGAGCTCGCCACCACCCTGCTGTACCGCGCCGACCCCCTCGGTCGCTCCTACACCGCGCTCGCTCGCGTGGTCGAGGCGCTCCCGGCCGAGCGCAAGCAAGCGATCCTCGCCGGCTCAGTGGCGGCGCGCGGCCCCCACGACGAGCTCCTGCGCGAGCACCGCTGCGGCTACCCGATCCAACTCGATCTCTGCCTGGACATCGGGGCGTTCCGCGACCTGCACCGCCACCGGCGCTGCGTCCAGGTGATCCAGCCGTTCACCGCCCGCCATGGCTTCCAGGAGCCGGAAGAAGTGTTCCGGCTGGGGCTGGGGGAGGCGGCAGCCGAGGCGGCGCGCGCCGAGGGGCTGGTGGGGGAGTATCGCGCAGCGCTGGAGCGCGCCGGGCAGGCGGCCGAGCGGGTGAGCGTGTACCTGCTCCCGCTCGCGTACCGGGTGCGGGCGCTGTTCAAGATGGACGTGGCCGAGGCGGCGTACATTTCCGAGCTGCGCACCGCCCCGGCCGGCCACTTCTCCTACCGGCACGCAGCCTGGACGCTGGTGCAGGAGCTGCTGCGCGCCGAGCCGCACCTGGCGCCGCTGGTGCACGCCACCAACCCGACCGAGACCGTGGACCTGCTGCGGCGGTAGCTGAGCCCTGCTCCACTGCTCACTGAACGCGAGCAGTGGAGCAGCCCGAGGCGGCCAAGGCGCCTGGCACACTCCATAGCCGGGCCGGTGGCCAGTGAGGGTGCCGGCGCCCGCGCGGAGAGGCCGCTGCAGCGGCCGTTGGCGGCGTTAGCGGACCTGGCTCCGCCAGCGCCGGCGCCGCGGCTGGCGCCGCAGGCGAATCGTGTCGTCCGCAGCCGCCATCCAGACCGAGGCGAGCAGCACGAGGAAACTGAGCACGATCGCAACGCCGATAAGGAACTCGCGGAGCATCGGGTCCATAGCGCGCCTCCCGGATTTCCCTCCTCGGCCCGGGTAGCGGCCCGGATTGAGGAGCGAGCGAACAAGCCAAGCAAACACACCGGCCAGCGGCTACCGGCCTGCAGCTCGTGTGGGGCGCCCGGAGTCTACGCCAGCCGGCCGAGCGCTGGCACCGGCCCTGGTGTCACAGGGGCATTACAGAGGCATCACAAATGTGTCAGCGGGCTGAGCTGCACCTGGCCGCCGTTCACGGCCGCGCGACGGGCCGGTCCGTTATCCTCCAGAGCAGAGATCTGGCGCGGCTGGAGCCGCGCGACGAGGAGCAAGCATGGCAAGCAGGCGCGTCATGGTGGTCATGGCGCACCCCGACGACGCGGAGTTCGGGGCGGGTGGGACACTCGCCAAGTGGGCGCGGGAGGGCGCGGAGCTGCGCTACGTGCTGTGCACCAGCGGGGACAAGGGCGCGAGCGATCCGCGGGTGAACCCCGCGGAGCTGGCGAAGATTCGCGAGCAGGAGCAGCGCAACGCCGCCCGGGTGCTGGCCGGCGGGCGCGAGGTGGAGTGCGTCTACCTGCGCTACCCGGACGGCATGCTCACCGTCACCCACGAGCTCGAACGCGACATTGTGCGCGAGATCCGCCGCTTCCGGCCACACGTCGTGGTCTGCCAGGATCCGACGCGCCTGTTCTACGGCAAGAGCTACATCAACCATCCAGACCATCGCGCCGCCGGCCTGGCGGCCGTCAACGCGATCTATCCCAAGGCGCGCGACCCGCTCACCTTCCCGGAGCTGCTTCGGGAAGGCTTCGAGCCATGGAAGGTGGCCGAGGTATACCTGTCCGGCCCGAGTGAGCCGGACACCTGGATCGACGTAGCGGACGTGCTGGAGATCAAGCTGGCGGCGCTGCGGGAGCACAAGAGCCAATTGCCGGATCCCGAGCGCGCCTTCGGCTTCGTCCGCCAGCGCCTGGCCGAGGCCGGCAAGGAGCGGGGCCTGGCCTACGCCGAGGCGTTCCGGCAGATGATCCTGGTTCAGGAGCCAGAGCCAGAGGACGAGTGAGCGAGCAGCGCCCGGGCGGGCGGATGCCCGGCGAGCCGCCCGCGCGGCAGGTCAGGGCGACCCGGCGCGATCCGATCGGGATGAGGTACTGCGCCAACTGTGGCAGCGAGATCCGCTTCGGCCCCGTGCCCGGGGAGAGCCGCGAGCGCCACGCCTGCCCCGTCTGCCAGGCGATCTTCTACCAGAACCCGAAGATCGTAGTCGCCACCCTGCCGCTACTGCCCCCTGACAGGCTGGTGCTGATCCGCCGCGGGATCGAGCCGGGCTACGGGCTGTGGGGCTACCCCGGCGGCTTCCTGGAGCTGGGCGAGACGGTGGAGGAGGGGGCTGTCCGCGAAACCTGGGAGGAGACGGGGTACGAGGTGGAGCTGGGCCCTTCCGTTGGCATCTACTCGCGCCCCCAGGCCGGGGTGGTGGTCCTCGTCTTCGCCGCCCGGGTGATCGGGGGCGCGCCGCGCCTGAGCCCCGAGACGCTGGAGGTGCGCGCCTTCGCCCCGGCGGAGCTGCCCTGGAGCGAGCTGGCCTTCCCCACCGTGCGCCAGGCCTTGCAGGACTGGCTGGCCGGCCCGCGCGGCCGCCCACCCCAGACCGTCGCCGGCTAGCCCGCGCACTCGGCGCCCCCACCTGGCGGCAGGCCCCAGCGCCGCGCGCGGAGCTCCTGTCAACGTCTGGCGCGCCTGCCATATAGCTGTCACAGCCCTGACATACTTCTGGCATCCGCCGCGAACGCCGCGCCAAAGGCCGGCCCGCGGCCGCATGTACCTAGAGGCCGCACTGGGGCTCGGGGCAATGCGAGGGATGAAGCGTGCCCTTGCCCGGCGCGATCATCGAATATGTCACGGAGCTGGAATGCAGACGTTGCCGTCTCCCCCCAGGCGTCGCCGCTCGGGCCACGCCAAAGAGCAGATTGCCTGGACGGTCTACCTCGATTCCCGCCGCGGCTCCCGCCATCCCACTCGCCGCAGCGCCTTGCGCCGTGTCGCGGTTCTTCGCCTCCGCCTCGGGCCCGCCACCCAGATCGAGTGCTTTCCCTACTAACGCTTTCAGAAGGAGCCGCCTCGCCGGCCGTCGCGCCCGTCCCTTGCGCCCAGTGGACGGCAACAAGCGGATCGCGCTGGTGTTCCTGGATCGCAACAGGCTGCGCTGCACTGACGACCCGCTGGAGGGCACCCGGTGACTGGAGGCGATCGGCCGGTTCGAGGCGTGGCTCCGTGAGAGCGTGGTGCGAGAGCGAGCGTTGCACTGGGCCGCCTGGCTCAGTGAGGAGTGAAACAATGCAAGCCAGTGTCCCACGGGTCCTGGCGGCCCGGCTGCCCAGGGGAGTGGCCGCGGGCAGAACGTCGGCGCGGGGCGAGCCGCCTGACCCACCCCGGGCTGACCCCACCCCGGGCCGGCGTTCACCAGGTGACGGCTGTTTACACTCGGCCGTTGCCGCCCTGCATCGCCCGCCACACCTTCTGGGCCGTGGCCGGCATGTCCAGGTGCTTGACCCCGAACGGTGCCAGCGCGTCTACCACCGCGTTCATGATCGCCGGGGCGGACCCGATCGTCGCCAGCTCGCCCACGCCCTTGATCCCCATCGGGTTCAGCGGCGAGGGCGTCTCAGTCCGCTCCAGCTCGAAGGTGATCACGTCGTCCGCCTTGGGCACGGCGTAGTCGGCCAGGGTCCCGCTCAGCAACTGGCCGCTGTCGTCGTACACCACCTCTTCAAAGAGCGCCTGGGCGATGCCCTGCACCAGCCCTCCGTGGATCTGGCCATCCACGATCATCGGGTTGATCACCGGGCCGCAGTCGTCCACCGCGACGTAGCGCAGCAGCTTCACCTTGCCAGTGTCCGGGTCCACCTCCACCACCGCCACGTGGGCGCCGAAGGGGAAGGTCTCCCCGGCCGGCTTGAAGAACTGCGTCGCCTCCAGGCCCGGCTCGTCCCCCTCCGGCACCTTGGCGGCGTAGGCGGCAGCAGCGACCCGGCCCAGGGAGACGCTTTTGTCCGGCACGCCCTTGATGAGGAAGCGGCCGTTCTCCAGCACCACGTCCTCCGGCGCGCTCTCCAGCAGGTTGGCAGCGATGCGGATCGCCTTCTCGCGCACCTTGTGGACTGCGCCGTGGACGGCGATCCCGCCTACCGGCGCCGAGCGGCTCCCGAAGGTGCCGACGCCGGTGGCGACGATGGCGGTGTCGGAGTGCTGCACCGTGATGTCGTCGATCGGCACCTGCAGGGTATCGGCCACGAGCTGCGCCCAGGTGGTGACGTGGCCCTGGCCGTGCGGTGAGGTGCCGGTGAGCACCTGCACCTTGGCGCTCGGCAGCACCCGCACCGTGGCCGATTCCCAGGGACCGAAGCCGCAGATCTCCACGAAGGTGGACAGGCCGATCCCCAGGTAGCGGCCGCGCTTGCGCCCCTCCTCCTGCTCCTGGCGGAGCTGCTGGTACCCCACCAGCTCTAGCGCGCGGTCGAGCGCCCTGGCGTAGTCACCGCTGTCATAGGTGAAGCCGAGCGGGGTCTTGTAGGGGAAGGCGTCCGGCGGAATGAAGTTCTTGCGGCGGAGCTCCGCCGGATCCAGGTTCAGCTCGCGGGCCACCAGGTCCACTCCGCGCTCGATCAGGTACGTCGCCTCCGGGCGGCCGGCACCGCGATAGGCGCCGATCGGCGTCTTGTTGGTGAAGACGCCGATGAGCTCGGTCTCCACGTTCCGGACGCGGTAGACCCCCGGGATCATCGGCGGGGTGAGGTTGGCGATGACGGCGGTGATGTAGTTGTAGCCGCCACCCAGGTCTGCCAGCACCTTCACCTTCATCCCGGTGATGGTGCCGTCCTTCTTCGCCGCGATCTCGATGTAGTCGATCTGGTCGCGGCCGTGGATCATCGCCTGGAAGTTCTCGCGCCGCTCCTCGTACCACTTCACGGGCCGGTCGAGCTCTCGGGCGAAGTAGCAGGCGAGCACCTCCTCGATGCCGACTTCGATCTTGGCGCCGAAGCCGCCACCCACGTCGCGGGCGATTACCCGCAGCCGGTTCTCGGGCAGGCCGAGCACCCCGGCCAAAGCGCCCCGCAGCCCGTGCGGAATCTGCGTGGATGACCAGAGCGTCAGCTCGTCGGTGACCCGCTGGTACTGGGCCACCGAGCCACGCGGCTCCATCGGGGTAGGGAAGACACGCTGGTTGACGAGGCGCTCCCGCACCACCACGTCCGCCTCCTTGGCCGCGGCGGCGAAGTCGCCGGCGTTCTTTACCATGCGGTGGGCGACATTTGTGCCGAACTCCTCGAACAGCAGCGGCGCGCCGTCCTCCAGCGCCTTCTCGGGATCGACGACGACCGGCAGCGGCTCGTAGTCAACCTGGATCAGGTCCAGCGCGTCGCGCGCCCCGGCGCGCGTCTCGGCTACGACCGCGGCAACCGGCTCGCCGACGTAGCGCACCTTGCCGTGCGCTAGCGGGTGGCGGGTGGGGTTCTTAGCGTCCTCGTATACCCCCAGCCCGGCGTCGGTCGGCAGCGGCCCGAGCTTGCCCTCCAGGTCGGCGTTGGTGACGACCGCCAGCACCCCTGGCGCCTGCTTGGCCGCCTCCACGTTGATGGACCGAATCCGCGCGTGGCCATACGGGCTGCGCAGCAGCGCCAGGTAGACCATCCCGGGTAGGCGCACGTCGTCCACGTAGGTGCCCTGGCCGGTGATCAGGCGGGGATCCTCCCGCCGCTTGATCGGCTGGCCGAGATACTTGGGGAGCGCGGCGACGGGGGTTTCTTCGACGGCGGATTCCGAAGTGGAAGTGCCTGCCATGCGAGTCTCCTTGCACAGATGAAATACCCGCTGCCTCATTCTGGGCCGGCTCGGGGGAAGCGTCAACCAGGGGGCGGAGCATCAGGAGCTTCCCTCGCCCACACCCAGGTGGGCGAGGGCTTGCGCCGCACGGGGTGGGCGCTGGGGTATCATGCCCCGTTCCACTCCAGCAGCCGGAACCGAGGGGAGCGGTGCAGCCACCAAGAGCCCGCCTGGCCGAGGAGCTCGCCATTCCAGGAGCCGCGCGCCGGCGCGCGCCGGCGCTGGCCCAGGAATCGCAGGCCGCTGCTCGGGGCGCCGTCCGGGCGCGCTGGGCCGAAGCGGCGCTGCTGGCAGCGCTGTTCGCGCTGGCGCTGCTGGCGCGGCTGTCGCACCTGCTGGCCGCACCCGAGTTCACCGACGAGGTGGGCGAGATGGACCGTGCCCTGCTCGCCTACAGCGGTGGGCAGGTGCTGCTCGTCGGGACCGAGCCCTATATCGGCCCGCTCTGGAGCTACCTGCTCGCGCTCGGCTGGCACCTGGTGGGACGCGATCCGGCGCTGCCGCGAGTGCTGGTGGCGCTGTTCGGAGCGGCGACCGTCCCGCTGGTGTACCTGCTCGGCCGAGTGCTGCACAGCCGGGCGGCGGGGCTGGCGACGGCGCTGCTGCTGGCCGCCTCGGGCTTCCACGTCCTGGTCAACTCGCACGTCGGCTGGTCTGGCTGCACGACCGCCTTCTTCAGCACCGCTGGCACGCTCGCGCTGGCGCTGGCGATCCGCCACCGCAGTGGCCCGGCGCTAGCGCTGGCCGGGCTGTGCTTTGGCCTGGCGGTGCAGACGCACATCATCGCCACGCTGTTGCTGCCCGGCCCGGCAGTGACGCTGCTCTGGAAAGCCCGGCGGCTGGCGTTCTCCCGCTGGGGCACCGCCGCGGCCGCCCTGTTCCTACTCGCCACCAGCACCTACCTGATCTACAACGTCGAGACGGGGCTGAAGACCTGGCGCGGGGCGCTCCGGAACCGGGCCGGGACGAACGAGGCCGGGGACCTGAGCCCGGCCACCTATCTCCGCAACTTGCAGAACGAGATGCTGCCGTTCGGGCTGGTGGTCGAGGGGGCGGTGCCGGGCGATGCGCCGAGCCCGGCCGAGCAGGTCGGGGCCATGTTCTTCACTCTGCTGGCCATCGCGGCGCTGCTGCAGCAGGCACGGCGCGGCGAGCCCCTGCCGCTGGTCGTGGCCGGCTCCGGACTGCTGCTCATGCCCCTGGTCAATAACCGCTACTCCATGCCCGCCAACACCCGCTATCTGACGCCCATGGTCATCGTCGTCTTCGTCGCCATCGCAGCGCTGCTGGCCGACCTGGCAGCGCGGCGGCTCGCCCGCCGCCCACCGCTCGCCCTCGCCGGCACGGTCGCCGCGGCGGCTCTCCTGGCGCTCCCCTCCGTCCTGGCGCTCGCCCGCACCTACGCGGAGGTAGACGTGCGGGGCAGCCAGGCCGAGGTGATGCGCGCGGCGGCGGCGCTGCTCCGCGCCCAGCCCTCCGGCGAGCCGCTGGTGGTGGATCTGCGCCTCTCTGCGGAGGTGGCGGGGGGTGGCGACCCGTACGAGGCGATGACGGCGCTGCTCGATGTCTTCGGCCTCCCCTACAAGCGGGTGAAGGCCGATCCCGTCTGGCTGGACAAGGCGACCGCGCCCGACACGCGCTACCGAGGTTTCGGGCTGCTGAGCTGCCCGAACTACCTTCAGGCGCTGCGCCGCCCGGGCGTGGTTGGGGTGCCCCTGGCCGGCCGTCCGGCGAGCGCCTGCGTCGGCGTCGGCCTGGCGCACTTCGGCGTCGCCGCATAGTCGTCCCGCATGCGTGACCCGGCGGCCCTCAGCCCCGCTCTCGCCCGCGCCCAGGCGGGCAGCCTTTGGCACGCTGCCCCAGCCCACGGAGTGCGGTGGAGCGCGGCGCGCCCGCCTGGGCGCGGGGACTTGTGGATCGCTCTCGGCCGTCACCTCGGTGGCGGGCGCCCCAGCGGCGGCGATCCGTGTGCGCCAGCGCCCGCCAGCGCCATCCCTTCGCCTCTGGCCGCGCTCGCCCCACTGCTGGTGCTGCTGCTGGCGCTGCTGCTGCGCGGCGCCGGGCTGCCCGCCGGGCTGCCCCACAACCCGCACCCGGATGAGCAGGCGATCGTAAACCGCGCCGCCGCCTTCGCTACCGGCGACCTGAACCCGCATCGCTTCATCAACCCGGCGCTGTACCTGTACCTGAGTGCCGCGGCGTTCGCGGTGCTGTTCCTGCTGGACCTGGCCAGCGGGGTGGTGGCCAGCGCCGGCGCCTTCGCCAGCCTGTTCCTGGTCGATCCGACCAGCTTCTACATCGCGGCCCGGCTCGTCTCGCTCGCGGCCGGACTCGCCACCGTCGCGCTCACCACCTCGCTGGCCCGCGCGCTGGGCCTACCCAGACGCTGGCCCTGGCTAGCGGCGCTGCTCGTCGCGGTGACGCCCACCCATGCCAACTATGCCCGCCAGGCAGTGCCGGACGCGACGATGCTACTGCTGGCGACGCTGTCGCTCCTGCTCGCCCAGCGCGCCACCCGGGATGGCTCACGGCGGGCGCTGTTCGCTGCCGCGGCGCTGGCCGGGCTGGCGGCGGCGACCAAGTACAATGCCGGACCGCTGCTCGGCCCGGCGCTGCTCGCCGCGGCGTTCGCGCTCGCCTGGCGGACCCATCCGGGCGGGTGGCGCGCCGCGCTCTGCCCGGCGTTGGCGCTCGCGCTCCCGGCGGGGCTGCTGGCGCTGGCGCTGTTCCTGGCGCTGAACCCTTACCTCATCCTGGACTCCACCCAGGCGCGGGCCGACTTCGCCTACCAGGCGGCGGTGATGGGCAGCGCGCAGCCGTCGCTCGGGCTGCCGCTGCACCTGGACGAACTGCTGAGCCTGGACTATGGCCCGCTACTGCTGCCGCTGGCTGCGCTCGGTATCGCCCGGTGCTGGCGTGGCGGGCCATGGGGCACCGAGCGACGAGCACAGCTCGTGCCGCTCGTGGCCCTCGGCAGCTACACGCTCGTGTTCGGCCTGTCGCGCTACGCTCCGGATCGCTGGTGGCTGCCGGTGCTGCCGCTGCTGGCGGCCTACGCCGCCGCGGCGCTCGGCTGGCTCCTGTCCCTGTGCCTCAGAGGCACGCGGGGTGTTCCTGCGGCCAGGGTGGAGAGACGCCGCGCTTATGCCCCAGTAGCCTTAATGGCTGTGCTCCTGGCGCTGCTGCCACCGCTGGCGGAGTCTGCTGTGCGGGCTGTTCGTGCCGCCGCGCCGGACACCGCCGCGCTGGCGACCGACCTGGTGGAGCGCACGCTGCCGCCGGGGACGGCCTTGGTGTTCGACGACGGCGTCGTCGATCCCGCCCCGGATGCCGAGACGCTGCGGGCGCGGCTCAGCGCGCTCCAGGGCCACACTTCGCCCGCGGCACAGCGGCTGCGGCTGCGACTGGAGCTGCTGCTGGCCCTACCACCCCAGCGCCCGACGTACCGGCTGATCGATTCCCCGGCTAGCGTGGAGCTGAACACCTTCGGGCTCGGCAGCCGCCCCGAAGACTACGAGTACGCCTCCCTCCGCGCCCGCGGGGCGCAGTACGCCGTCGTCTCGGGCGAGGCGGTCGAGCGGGCCCAGCGGGGGGCGGATCCCTGGCCACAGCGGGCGGCGTTCTATCGCCAGCTCGCGGCCGAGGCCGATCTGATCGCCGTCGTCCCGGCCAGCCCCTGGCGCAACGGCCCCGAAGTGCGCCTGTACCGCTTCCGCTCGCCCGGCCCGTAGCGCCTCTCACTGGCCACGGCCCGCATGGTAGCATCAGCCGCGGGCCGTGCGTGACAGCCGACGCTGAACGGCCACGGAGGGCAGGCGCTGAAGCGATCTCCTCTGCCGCGAGCCCGGTCCCAGCCGCTGGCGCTGCTCGCGATCTCGCTCCTGGCCACGCTGCTGGCAGCCGTGCCACGGCTGACGCAGCTCAGCGTTCCGGTGACCACCGACGAGCCACTCTGGTTCGAGCGCAGCACGCAGTTCGGCTCGTCGGTGCTGTCCCACAACTGGGCGGGCACATACCAGACTGGGCATCCGGGCGTGACGACGATGTGGACCGCCGCGCTGAGCATGGGCCTGGAGGCCGCGCGCAGCCTGGACGGGGCGCAGCTCACCCTGCGGGCCCGGCGGGAACGGGAGGCGTTCCTCGCCGCCCGCCGGGGCATCGCGGTTGTTGGCAGCGTGCTGCTCGGCGTGATCGTCTTCCTCGCCGGGCGCGCCCTCGGCGTCCGCGTGGCGGCGCTGGCCGGGCCGCTGCTGGCGCTGGATCCGTGGCTGGTCGGCCACGGTCGGGTGCTGCACGTCGACTGGCTGCTCACTGCGCTGACGACGATCGCCGTCCTGGCCTGCCTGGTGCGCTGGCAGGCGCAAGGCGGGGTGGCATACCTGGCGCTCGCCGGTCTCGCCGCGGGGCTGGCCGCCATCACCAAGTCGGCCGCCCTGGTGCTGCTTCCCCCGCTGCTTGGTCTGCTCGCCGTCGGGCACGCCTGGCAGGCCCCAGCCGCGTGGCGCTGGAGGATCGTCCGCGACCTGGTGGCACTCGCCGGGCTGGCCGGCCTGGCGGCGTTCCTGGCCTGGCCAGCGCTGCTGACCGATCCCCTGGGGGTCATCGCACAGACGCTGGCGTTTGGCGAGCACATGGGGGAGCAGCCGCATGGACTCGGCTCCTTCTTCCTGGGCCAGCCGGCCGACGACCCCGGGCTCGCCTTCTATCCGGTCGCGCTCGCCTTCCGACTGAGCGTGCCGGTCCTGGCCGGCCTGCTCGCCTGGCCGGTCGGGTGGAGAGTGTGGCGGCGCCGGGGCCAGCCGAGCGCCGGCGACCTGTCGGCGTGGCTGCTGGCCTGCGCGGCGATCGTGCTGCTGGTGATGACCGTCGCCGCCAAGAAGCAGGACCGCTACGTCCTGCCAGCCGTCCCGCTCCTGGTGATCGTATCAGCCGTCGGGTTTCAGCGGTTCCCGCTTAGCGCTTCCGCCTGGCGCGGCGCCCGGCCGCTGCTGCTCGGTGGCCTGGGCCTGGCCCAGCTCCTCCTCTGCGCCAGCGTCCGGCCCTACTTCTTCGACTTCTACTCGCCCCTCCTGGGCGGCGCCCCGATGGCGCGGCAGATGCTGCTGGTCGGCTGGAGCGAAGGGCTCGATCCAGCCGCCGAGTATCTGAACCGCCTGCCCGAAGATCCTCGCCCCAGCGTCACCGCGCCCGACTCCGTCCGCCTGGCGTTTCGGGCGCAGACCCGCGCCCGGGTGCTGGACCCGGCGCTGGACCTGGCCACCGACTACGCCTTGACCTACGTCAACGCCGAGCAGCGGGGCCAGGAGCCGCCGGACGATCCGCGCGCCCGGCTGGTTCTGACCGTCCGCGTCGACGGGGTGGACTACGCCCGGCTCTACGCGTTGTCCTGATCGGCTGCGCGGGAGGCCCCGGGCCTGGCGCCGGACGACGCGAGCGCCCGCCAGGCCACCCACTGGCTCGTCAGCGCGAGCACGACCGCGCCCAGGGAGTAGGCCGCGGCGGCGCCAAACGCGCCGTAGCGGCCGATCAGCCAGACCATCGGCGCCAGGCTGGCCAGCAGCGCGACCGCCCCGAGCCAGACCGTGGGCAGCACCCGGTTGAGCGAGCGCAGCAGAGGGATGTTCGTGGCGTTGAGCCCGCCGGCCGCGGCCGCCAGCCCGAGCAACAGCGCCACGCTCCCGCTTGTCGCGTACTCCCGACCGTACACCAGCGGCACCACCCACGGCGCCACCGCTGCCAGCCCCAGCGCCACCAGCAGCACCCCGCCGGCGGTAATCGTGGTCGAGCGCCAGTAGGCGGCGCCGAGCGCTTGCGCCCCCTGCGTCCGCGTCTGTGGGAACGTCACCATCAGCACCCGGGTGAGCGGCTCGTGCAGCAGCGTCGGAAGCGTCATGTACGAGAGCGCGACCCGGAACACGCCCACCTCGGCGGTCGGCGCCACCAGCCCGAGCAGCAGTGGCGGCAGGCTGTTGGCGACGATCCGCAGGTCCCGCTCCAGCACCACGGAGAGCCCGAACCCGAGTGGATGGCGCATCGGGACGTCGCCGCGCAGCGCCAGCCCGAGCATCGTCCGCAGCGACGGAAGCCGCGGCTCGGCCGGCTCCAGCCGCAGGTAGAGCGCGACCGCGGCGCCGGCGATGGCCAGGCCACCGACGGCCTGGCCGACGACCGCCCCCAGCGCCCCGAATCCGGCCAGCGCCGCCAGCACCGACAGCGTCGAGCGGAGCAGCAGGTCGGCGGTCTCCAGTGTCACCAGCAGCGGCATCCGGCGGGTCACCTGCAGCGCGATCAACGGAATGCGCAGCGCCGGGCCCCAGACCTTGGCGCCGAGCAGCACGATGACCAGCAGCCCCAGCCGCGGCTCGTGGTACAGCAGGGTCCCGGCCAGCGGCGCCAGCAGCAGCGCTGCGAGGAACACGATGCCCGAGCTGATCAGACTGGTACGCAGCACGTAGGCGCCCACCAGCCCGGCCCGCTCCAGCGAGCCGAGCGCCACCGCCTCGGCCCAGAGCGTCACCGCGCCCAGGTTCTGGCCTAGGTCGGTCAGCAGCGCGGTGAGCGAGACAGCCGAGAACGCCAGCGCGTACAGCCCGTACTCGGAGCTGCCCAGCGCGCGGGCCAGCAGCGCCGAGCCAACGAAGCCGATGCCGGCCGCCGCGGCGGCGCCCACCTGCAGCGTCGCCACGTGGCGGACCAGTGGCTGACGCGACAGCGCCACCGCAGGCGCCACAACCCGCCGCCAGGCAAGGGATCGGGCCCGCCCGTTCGCGCTCACCAGCTCACCACCCGCGGAATCCGCCGCTCGGCTGCTCCGCTGCTCTGCCCCTCCCCCTGCGCCCGGGGCGTACCCGCCCGAGCCAGGTGTTCCAGGCGCCCGAGAGTGGTACCACAATCGGCGCTCGCCCGGACGCCAAACCACTCCGCCGCGTCTCTACCCAGAGTGGCGTCAGACCGGCGCCTGGTCGTCGACAGCCGATTGCGAGGTGACGCGCTCGCCGGCCGCCGCGGCGCGACGATCGGCGGCTCACTCTCGAGCCCGGTTGGTGCTGGTCGGAGCACGCCAAGTCGATCGCGCAGACTGACTGGTGCCTGGCGCCACACTTCCAGTACCACCTCGCCGGGCGCCTGCACATCGTCATGGCCGACGGCACGGAACTGGAAGCCGGCCCGGGCGAGGCGATCGCGCTCCCCCAGGGCCACGACGCCTGAGTGGTCGGCAATGAGCCGGTCGTCGTGGTGGCCTGGTGGGGCGCCAGCAACTACACCAGGTTGTAGCAGCGCTACTCGTGGACCATCCGGGGCGGCCTCTCGACCGCCCCGGACCGGAGCACTCCGGGCAGCCACGGCGAACTCCAGCCTCTAGTCACTGACGGCAGGTCAGTAATGCTCAGGCATGGAATGGGAGCGCTGCCGCGCTTACCTCTCCACCGTGCTTCTCATCCCTCCTACAATGGCGATCCAACCCCAAAGGACATCCTCATCTCACCAGAGGGAGCCGGAGTCGTTACCGTAGGGGCGTGGATGGTGTGGATAACCGCGGCCACCAGGAGAACCGATGCCCGCTTGCCTGTGGATGGCCGCGCTGTGACGCGGTTGAGACATGGGGACAGGTTGTGGATACCCGCGGCAACCTGGTAGAGCCGTCCACACTGGCCATGCAACGATCAACACCCCCGCGCCACTTGTCCACACCGCGTCTCCAGTTATCCACAGCCAGCGGGCGGTTATCCACAGGACGGGCGTTCTGTGGACACGGCGGGGCGGCTGCGGGCTGCCCTGCGCAAGTACAAAGAGCTGGCAGCGCTTCGGCAAGGAGAGCGGAGAGTCTGAATTGTTCGGAGGATGAGAATCACCAGGCCCAGAAGCCGCGCAGCGCTGTAACTCGCAGTTGATAGTGGTGGGGGCGCGGCACTCGACAGTCTGCAGGTAGCGCCGAGACTCGCGTAGGTCGGGGTCACCGCCGCGGCGGAGAAGGGTTACCCAGGCGGGCTAACCACGCAGGTAAAGCCTTCCAGACCAGCACGATAGCTCGCCACGCTGTGACTGGCGACCTCTTGCCGCCCCGGCTCGGAGAGAAATAGGGGCAGTTCTTCGGTCAGAGAACGGGACCATCCCATCATCAGGCGTCGTTTTTCGGACTTCGCCGCGGTGGAACTGGCCGTTGCAGCCGCACATGTCTGAGAACCCTCTCGCCCTGAACTTCCGAGAGGGAATATTCTCAGAAGAAGTCATAAGAAATAGGAGTGGATGCCAAGGGGGCTCCCCGGCTGGGCACGGGTAGGAAACCACTGGCGGCAGAAGTGGCACCGAGCAGCGGGTAGGAGGAGAATAGGGAGCGAGCCGGGCGACACCGGCAGGGCAGAGGGCCCGCCGGGCGGGCCCGCCCGGCGGGAAGGATGCACATCAGCGCGCTGCACGGAGCGCAGCGCGCCCGTGGGAGGAGAGCGGGAGCATGGCAGGTTCCGAGCGGGTGGGCGGCAGCCGCCCCAGGCGGGTGGGCTTCGCCCTGGCCAACGAGCAGTTCCCTCCGGGCGCGCTGGTGGAGTGGGCGGTGGCGGCCGAGCAGGCCGGCTTCGATCTCGTCTGGTGCGCCGACCACTTTCATCCCTGGATGGACAACCAGGGGCACGCCAGCCACGCCTTCGTCGTCCTGGCGGCGCTCGCGCAACGCACCCGGCGCATCACCTTCGGGACCGGCGTCACTTGCCCCACCTTCCGCTACCGGCCGGCCGAGGTGGCGCAGGCGTTCGCCACGCTTGGCGCCCTCACCCCCGGCCGGGTGTTCCTAGGCGTCGGCTCTGGCGAGGCGCTGAACGAGGTGCCGGCCGGTGGCGGCTGGGGGACGTACCGTGAGCGGACCGACCGCATGGTGGAGGCGGTGCAGCTCATTCGGCGCCTGTTCAGCGGGCAGTGGGTGACCTTCGAGGGGCGCTACTACCAGATCCGCGACGCCAAGCTCTACGACCTGCCGCCCCAGCCAGTGCCGATCTACCTGGCCGCCAGCGGCCCGAAGAGCGCCCGCGTGGCCGGCGAGCACGGGGACGGCTGGATCAGTTTCGGCGACACCCCGCTCCAGCCGCACGTCCGCGCCGCCTACGAGGAGGGCGCGCGCGCAGCCGGGAAGGACCCGGAGACGATGCCGATCCTCCTCGAGCACTACGTCGTGGTCGGCGGGCGGGCCGAGGCCGAGGAGGCGGCCCGCTACTGGCGCTTCATGGCCGTCCCCCTGGACCTGCTGTCCATCCCCGATCCGCGCGAGATCCAGCGCAAGGCTGAGGCGTCGGTCACGCTGGAGCAGGTCTACGCTGCCTGGCCGGTGAGCGAGGACCCGCAGGTGCACCTGGCGGCGCTGGAGCGCTACTTCGCCGCCGGCGTGACCGACGTCATCGTCCATAGCGGCCAGCAGGACCAGGAGCGGGTCATCCGCTTCTACGGCGAGCAGGTGCTCCCACTCCTGCGGCGCGCGGGCTAGCCGCGCTGGGCGGAACCCGCTTCGGGACTGGTAACCGCCGCTGCTCCCGGTGCGGGAAGATCCCCCACGCCTCCTTCGAGGAGACGGAGGCGGCTCAACTGGGTGGTGGTTCAGAATCGCCCTCCTTGAGCGAATGAGCAATGTGGGCCGGGGTGCGGTCAGGGGGAGGACCGTAAATCGGCGGGTAAAGCGAGACCCCCAGCCTCGGTCGGCCCACCCTGTCCTGCCTGGTCCCGTTGTGCGCGTCGCCGGCTCGGTGCAGACGTCCCACAACTGCCCAATATCACAGGTTTGTGACGTCGAACGGATTGACGCCGCGCCCCCGGGGGTGTAGGCTAGCAGTGTCGAAAGTGAACGGAGGCGGAAACGTCGACGGGAACGATCGACAGGGAGTGCCGCCGGGCCGAAAGGTTCGACGGCACTTTCGTTTAACCGAGCAGAGGCTGCCCGAGCAAGCCCTGCTGACGGCAGGCGGCGCTGCGTGATTCCAACGGGGCGGCCAGCCAGGGTTACCGTCCTGCGCCGTGCAGCCTGGATATGCGGGGCTACTTGCGCAGCAGCTCCCGCACTCCCTTCACGTCGCCACGGAGCCGGGTGTCCGTCTCCAGCTCCGCCTGCACCGCGCGGTAGCCGTGCAGCACGGTCGAGTGGTCGCGCCCGCCCAGCAGGTGGCCGATCTCGGGCAGAGAGAGCCGTGCCTCCTCCCGCAGCAAGTACATCGCCACCTGGCGCGGCACCACCACCTTCCGCTCGCGCACCTTGCCGCGCAGATCGTCCAGACTCACCCCGTAGTAGCGTGCCACCGCCTGCAGGATCGCCTCTGCGCTCACCGCCGGCCGGGTGTCGGCCAGCACCTCGTGCAGCGCCCGCGCCGCCAGCTCCAAGTCGATTGGCTGCTGGTGGAGTCGGGCGTAGGCGATCACCCGGTTCAGCGAGCCCTCCAGCTCGCGGATGTTGCTCTGCACCTTGCTGGCGATGAGCTCTAGGACCGCCGGCGGGACGGGCACGCCGTGGGCACTGGTCTTGCTCTCCAGGATGGCGATGCGGGTCTCCAGGTCCGGCGGCTGGATGTCGGCGATCAGGCCCCACTCGAAGCGGGAGCGGAGGCGGTCCTCCAGCACGGTCATCGCCCGCGGGGGCCGGTCGCTGGTCAGCACCACCTGGCCGCCGCCCTCGTGGATCGCGTTGAAGGTGTGGAAGAACTCCTCCTCGGTACGCTCCTTGCCGGCGATGAACTGGATGTCGTCGACCATCAGCAGCATCGCCCGGCGGTACTTGCCGCGGAACTCCTCCATGCGGTGCTCGCGGATCGACTCGATCAGCTCGTTGGTGAACGTCTCCGAGGAGCTGTAGACGACCGGTAGCCCGGTGGCGAGCACGGTGTGGCCGATGGCGTGCAGCAGGTGCGTCTTGCCCAGCCCCACCCCGCCGTACAGGAACAGTGGGTTGTAGGCCTGGCCCGGGTTCTGCGCGACCGCCTCGGCCGCCGCGTGGGCGAACTTGTTCGAGTTGCCCACCACGAACGTCTCGAAAGTGTAGCGGGGATTGAGCGGCGAGCCCTGGGTGGCGGCCGGCCGGGGCGCGGCCGCGGCGCGAGTGGCCGCCCCGTTGCGCCCGCGGGCTGGCGGCTCGGGCTGCTGGGTAGACAGGGTGAGCGGCTCGCTCGGGCCAGCGCCGCTCTGGGTGAGCAGCCGCACCTCCAGCGGCTCTCCGGCCACGTCGCTCAGCGTCTTGCGGATCAGGCCGGCGAAGCGCTGCTCGAGCGTCTCCTGCAGGAACGGGTTCTTCACCCCGACGACCAGCGTCTGCCCCTCCCGCCCGATCGCCCAGGTATCCTTGAAATACGTCTCGAAGTTCGCCCGGGTCATGCAGAGCTGGAGCTCGGCCAGCACCGTCTGCCAGAGCTGGCGAACGTCACGCAGGCGCACTCCGGAACTCTCGCTCATGCTGCCCCATGCTAACAGCGCCCTGGCGCCCCCTCAATGCCCCGGCCAGCTCAACGCCGTTCCGGCGCCCGGGTGTGTCGGAGCCGTAACACGCCGAGCGTGCCGCTGCGTCCAGCTCACGCTGCTTGACGGTCCGAACCTGCCCGAGTAGGCTGGGACGCACAGACGGCCCGCAGGCGGGCTACGCAGGGAGTGTCCGATGCCAGTGCAGCTACCAACCGTGGAGCAGCTCCGTGACATCGCTAGGAGCTACCAGCTCCACCTCTCGGACGCCGATCTCGACGCGTTCCGCGCGCTCATGCCGGGTCCGCTCGCCTCGTACCAGCGGCTGGACGAGTTGACCGAGCCGGCGCTGCCCATCCGCTACCCGCGCACCAGCGGCTATCGGCCCGCCCCGGCGGACAACCCGCTGAACGCCTGGTACTGGCGCTGCTCCATCAAAGGGGCTCCCTCCGGGCCGCTGGCCGGCAAGCGCGTCGCCATCAAGGACAACGTCTGCGTCGCCGGCGTCCCGATGATGAACGGCTCCTCCACTCTGGAGGGCTACACCCCCGAGGTCGACGCAACCATCGTCACCCGCATCCTGGACGCCGGCGGCGAGATCGTCGGCAAGGCGGTGTGCGAAGACCTCTGCTTCTCGGGAAGCAGCTTCACCTCCAAGACCGGCCCGGTGCGCAACCCGCACGATCCGACGCGCTCCGCTGGCGGCTCCTCCAGTGGCAGCGCGGCGCTGGTCGCGGCCGGCGAGTGCGACATGGCCATCGGCGGGGACCAGGGCGGCTCGATCCGTATCCCCAGCTCCTGGTGCGGAACATATGGGCTGAAGCCGAGCTACGGGCTGGTTCCCTACACCGGCGTCTTCCCAATCGAGCTGACGCTCGACCATACCGGCCCGCTTGCTGCCACCGTCTCCGACGTCGCCGTGCTGCTCGAGGCGATCGCCGGTCCGGATGGGCTCGACCCGCGCCAGCGCGAGGTGCAGGTCACCCCGTACACTCCGGCGCTCAGCGGCAACGTGCAGGGGCTGCGAATCGGCGTGGTGGAGGAGGGCTTCGGCTGGCCCAACTCCGAAAAGGACGTGGACGACGCGGTGCGCGATGCGGCCCAGCGCCTGGCCAGCCTGGGCGCCCAGGTGTCCACCATCTCGATCCCGCTGCATCGCGATGGGATGCATATCTGGAACGCCATTGCTATCGAAGGCGCCACCATGCTCATGGTGCGCGGCAACAGCATGGGCACCAACTGGAAGGGCCAGTACGGAGTTTCCCTCCTTGACGCCTATGCCCGTGGCCGCCTCACCCGCGCCGACGACCTGTCGGAGACCGTGAAGCTGGTGGTGCTGCTTGGCCAGTACCTGCAGGACAGCTACCACGGCCGCTACTACGCCAAAGCGCAGAACCTGGCCCGGACACTGGTCCAGGCCTACGACGAGGCGCTCAAAACAGTAGATCTACTGCTGATGCCGACGCTGCCGCTGAAGGCCACCCCGCTGCCCGGGCCGAGCGCCACGCTGCCAGAGCGCATCATGCGGGCGCTGGAGATGATCGCCAACACCTGCCCGTTCGACGTCACCGGGCACCCGGCGATGAACGTTCCCTGCGCGCTATCTGGCGGGCTGCCGGTAGGAATGATGCTGGTCGGCCGGCGCTGGGACGAGGCGACTGTCCTCCGGGCCGCCCATGCCTTCGAGCAGACCGGGGCGTATCCGCTGCGGCGGAAGCAGCCGGTGCCGGCGTAGGAGCACACTCCCGCTCGGGGGGAAACCACGGTTTCCCCCCGAGCCCGGGCTGTTAGAACCAGCGCGGCAGGCGCTCGTTGAGGAGAGCGGGACGGCAGTCGCGCTGTGAAGACGCCCCACCTGGCCTCTGCCCTCGTTGCCCTCTCGCTGGCGGCCGCGCTGGTCGGCGCCGGCGTGCTCGCGGCGCAGGCGGCCGAGCGCCGTGCGGTCTATTCCCTCGCCCCCGCGCTGCTCCCCCAGAAGGTGGTGGGCAGTGCGCTGGCGGCGGAGGCGCTGCGCCACCCGGACCTGCTGCTTCTGTATGGCAGCAGCGAGGTGAAGTCCGGCGGGGCAGCGCGCGCCGGGGAATTCTTCCGCAACGCGCCGACCGGCTTCGCTGTCTTCGTCGTCGGGGACGCCGGGATGACCTCGCTGCTGTACCTCCAGCAGCTCGCCGGGCTGGGGGCGGAGCTCCAGGGGCGCAAGGTGGTGATCTCGTTCACTCCCGAGCAGCTCCTCACCCTGGGCGTGACCCCGCGCGAGTACATTGGGCACTTTTCGCAGCTGCACGCCCGCGAGCTCGTGTTCAGCCCCGATCTCAGCTTCGCTCTCAAGCAGGACGCGGCGCGGCGGATGCTTGCCTTTCCCTCGACGGTGCAGGCCGACCCGGTGCTGCGCTTCGCGCTCCAGCAGCTCGCGGCCGGCTCGCTGCCCGGCCGGGCGCTGTACCTGGCGGCGCTGCCGCTCGGAGAACTGCAACTGCTCATCTTGCGCCTCCAGGACCACTGGGAGGCGTTCTGGATGGCCCCGACGCTCCGAGATGATCCAGCACCAGCGGCGGAGCGCCCGAGAGCCGCGCCGGACTGGCCGAAGCTGCTGGATCAGGCGGAGCAGCTTCAGAAGCGGCAGGCGGACCGGAACCCCTTTGGCTTCGGCGAGGGAGCCTGGCGGTTCCTGGAGCGCCGGGCGGCCAAGGAAAAGGGGACGGTGGACCCGCGCGAGTCTGATCGCGACTTCCTGGCCAGCCTCGCCCAGTCGACCGAGTGGACGGACCTGGAGCTCCTGCTCCGCGGGCTGAGCGAGCTGGGCGCCCAGCCGCTGCTGCTCAGCACCCCGCTCCACGGCGCGTACTACGATGCGATAGGAGTTTCCCTGGAGGCGCGGCGAGCCTACTACACCCGGCTGCGGGACCTCGCCAGTCGCTATGGCGTACTGGCGCGCGACTACGAAGACCACGACGCAGACCGCTATTTCACCGAAGATCTCTGGTCCCACCCCAGCCAGAAGGGGTGGCTCGCCTTCGACCAGGCGATCGACGCCTTCTATCACGGCGCCGCTCTGCCCTGATCGCCCGGCTCAGCCCCGGTCCCAGGCGCTCGCCCGATCCAGCTCCGTCACGGTTCCCGGGTCCAGGTGCAGCTCCGCCGCGCGCAGCAGCTCATACACCTGGGCTACGGTCGTGGCGCTGGCGATGGCGGCGGTGATCCCCGGCCGCGCCAGAATCCAGGCCAGTGCTACCTGTGCCGGCCTCGCCCCCAGCCGCGCCGCCACCCGGTCCACCGCCTCCAGGATCGCGAAGCCCCGCGCGTTCATGTAGCGCTCCTGGATCCCCGTGGCGCGCGGGCTGCTCGGCAGCGGCTGGCCTGGGCGGTACTTGCCGGTGAGAAAGCCGCTCGCCAGCGAGGAGTAGGTGATGACCCCGAGCTGCTCCGCCCGGCAGAGCGGCTCGAGCTCCTGCTCGTACAGGGCGCGGTCGACCAGGTTGTAGCGCGGCTGCAGGCATTCGTAGCGGGCCAGGCCGCGCGCGGCGCTCAGCCGCAGGGACGAGGCGAGCCGCTCGGCACTGAAGTTCGAGGCGCCCAGCCAGCGCACCTTGCCCTGGCGCACCAGCGCGTCAAACGTGGCCAGCGTCTCCTCTTGGGGCGTGTCGGGGTCGTCGTAGTGCGCCTGGTACAGGTCGATATAGTCCGTCTGGAGCCGGCGCAGCGAGGCTTCGACCGACCGCATGATGTGCCGGGGCGATAGCCCTTTCTGGTCGGGCTCATCGCCCATCGCCGCGCCCACCTTGGTGGCGACGATTACCTGCTGCCGATTCCCGCGCGCCCGCATCCAGCGGCCCAGGATCGTCTCCGACTCGCCGCCGACGTTGCCGGGCACCCAGCGCGAGTAGGAATCGGCGGTATCGACGAAGTTGCCCCCGCTCTCCAGGTAGGCATCCAGCACCGCGAACGAAGCCGCCTCGTCCGCGGTCCAGCCAAAGACATTGCCACCCAGACAGAGCGGGGCAACCTGCAGGTCCGTCCGGCCAAGCGTGCGCAGCATCACGAGCGTCTTCCTCCCAGGTCAGCGCGGCGCGCGTCCCGAAGCGAGTGTGGCGGAGCCGCCGCCTACCTGTCCAGCGCGGAGCTGACGCCTGGGAGCGCCCCGCCCTTCCGCAGGGGGAGCTGCCGCGCCATGGCGAAGGTGACCTCGAACGGGCAGCACAACGGCCGCCGGGCCGACGCGCAGGCGCTCATCCGCTGGATGATTGGAGGGATCGGATCTATCGGGCTCCTCACCGACGCGCTGGCACCGCGCCGGGCCAGCGCCACCCATTGCGCCGGGGGCTCGCTGGCCCGGCCACAGACCAGCGGCGTCCAGCCGCCAGGCGCTGATCGCTATGGCAGCCGCTGGGCGATGGTCTCCGCCTCCTCGTAGGGGAAGGCGCGCAGGGTGAGCAGCCGAACGTCGCCCATGCTGCCGAAGGTGAAGCTGCCTTCCAGCGCCAGGTCGTCGCTGGCCACTTCGTAGGTGAACACGAAGTCGTAGGGGCCCAGAGTGGTGTAGTTCGAGATCACCCGTCCACCCTTCGAGGCGACCCATTGTTCTGCCGACCGGCGCAGCTCCGCCAGCCCCTTGATCTTGCGAATGCCCTGGTCGGTGAACGTGCCCAGCACAATGAAGGTGGCCATGTCTTCCTCCTGATGTTCCGAGTCTCGCGCTCGGCTGGCTTGCTGGAAATACGCGCCCCCGGCACCTCCGGATCAGCGCCGCGCGCCGCCGAGCTGCGCGTAGCGGAAGCACTCGACGACGTGGTCGTTGACCAGCCCGGCCGATTGCATGAAGGCGTAGCAGATGGTCGAGCCGACGAAGGCGAAGCCGCGCCGCCGCAGGTCCGTGCTCAGCGCGTCCGACTCGGTGGTGCGGCTCGGCAGCTCTCCCAGTGCGCGCCAGGTGTTGATCCGCGGCGCGCCGCCGACGAAGCGCCAGAGGTAGGCGTCGAAGCTGCCGAACGCCTCCTGCACCGCCAGGAAGGCCCGGGCGTTCTGGATCGCCGCCTGCACCTTGGCCCGATTGCGGACGATCCCGGGGTCGGCCAGCAGCGCCGTGATCTTCTCCGCGCCATACTGGCTCACCAGTCGTGGGTCGAACCCGTCGAACACCGCCCGATACCGCTCCCGTTTGCGCAGGATGGTCTCCCAGCTCAGACCGGCCTGCGCCCCCTCCAGGATCAGCAGCTCGAACAGCGCCCGGTCGTCGTGCAGCGGCACGCCCCACTCCTGGTCGTGATAGGCGCGCATCAGCCCGCTGCCCGCCCACTGGCAGCGCGGCAGCCCGTCGACCGGTGGGGTCGCGTAGCGCTCGGGCGCTGGCGGCGCTTCAGTCATGAGGGCGCAGGGGCGCGGTGCTGCTCCTGCCCCCTGGCCCCGCCGCGGAGCGTCTGGTCCAGCAGCTTGGTGCAGGCGTAGACGGTGCGCAGGTGGGGCAGGGATAGGCCGAGCAGGTCGCCCAGCTCTACCACCGCGCCGACCAGGGCCTCCACCTCTAGCGGCCGGCCACTCTCCACGTCCTGCAGCATGCTCGTCTTGTGCGCCCCCACCCTGGCCGCCCCGGCCAGGCGCTGCTCGACGCTGATCTCCAGCTCCACCCCCAGGGCACGGGCGACGCTGTCGGCCTCCTCCATGACCGCCTGGGCGACGGCTCGCGTCTCGGGCAGGGTGGCAATCTGCTCCAGCGTTGCCCGCGTCAGCGCGCTGATCGGGTTGAAGGCGACGTTGCCGAGCAGCTTGAGCCAGAGGTCGTGGCGAATGCGGGACCGGATCGGCGCCTTCAGCCCGGCCCGCGTCAGCGCGGCGGCGATTGCCTGCACCCGCTCGCTCTTGCTGCCGTCCAGCTCCCCCAGGGAGAAGCGCGTCCCCTCGATATGCTCGATCACCCCGGGCTCGGCCAGGCGGGTGGCGGGGTAGACGACGCAGCCGATGACTCGCCAGGCGGGGATGTTCGCGGCGATCGTCCCGTCCGGGTCGACGCTCTTCAGCCGGGTGCCCGCCAGCGGCCCCTCGTAGCGCTCGAAGTACCACCAGGGAATGCCGTTCTGGGCGGTGACGACGGCCGTCTCCGGCCCCAGGCGCGGGCCGAGCTGGGGCGCCAGCGCCGGCAGGCTGTGCGCCTTGACGGTCAGGAACACCGCGTCCGCCTCGCCCACCACCGCCAGATCGTCGGTCGCAGCCGGATGGGCGACGAAATCGCCCTCCGGGCTCAGCACTCGCACCCCGTGGGCGCGCATCGCTGCCAGATGCGGCCCGCGGGCGATAAGGGTGACGTCCTCCCCAGCCCGGGCGAGGTGTGCCCCGAGGAAGCCACCGGTGGCGCCGGCGCCGACGATGGCGAGCTTCATGGGGTGGCGGTGAGCGCCGCGGCGACGTTGCGGCGCTGGATCTTGCCGGTGGCGGTGCGCGGGATGGCATCCACGACGTAGAAACGCCTGGGCACTTTGAAGTCGGCCAGGTGCTCCCGGCAGTGGCGGGCGAGCTCTGCCTCCGCAACCGGCTGCTTCAGCACCACCGCTGCGGCGACCTCCTCACCCCAGGTGGGGTGCGGGATGCCGAACGCCACCGCCTCGGCCACCGCGGGGTGCTGCAGCAGCACCTCGTCGATCTCGCGCGGGGAGATCTTCTCGCCGCCGCGGTTGATCAGCTCCTTGATCCGCCCGACCAGCCGCAGGTAGCCGACCTCGTCCAGCGTCCCCTGGTCGCCGGTGCGGAACCAGCCGCGGGTGAACGACGCCGCGTTCGCCTCCGGGTTGTTCTCGTAGCCGTCGATCACGTTCGGCCCCTGGATCACCACCTCGCCGTGGACGCCGGGCGGCAGAAATGTCCCGGCCTCGTCCATAATCGCGATCCGCACCCCGGTCCCGCGACCGACCGAGCCCGGCAGACGCGGCTCGGGCGGGAGCGGATTGGAGGCCATCTGGTGCGCCGCCTCGGTCATCCCGTAGGCCTCCAGCACCGGCGCCCCGAAGCGCGCCTCCAGCTCCTGCATGGTGGTGGGTGAGAGGGAGGAGCTGCAGGAGCGGATGAAGCGGAGCCTCTCGCTCCCGGCCGGGCGCTCGCTGCCGGCGCGAGCGAGCAGGAGCTGGTGGATCGTCGGCACCGCCGAGTACCAGGTGGCGCGGTGGGCCTTGGCGATTGGCCAGAAGCCGAGCGGGTTGAAGCGGGTCGGCACAACCACGGTGCCGCCGGAGCCGAAGGTGGAGAGCGTGGAGGCGACCAGCCCGTGGACGTGGAACAGCGGCATTACGCACAGCGAGACGTCCGCCGGGCTGAGCGCATACGTCCGGATGATGTTGTCCACCGAGGCGGCCAGGTTGCGGTGGCGCAGCGGCACCCGCTTGGGCCGGCTGGTGGTGCCGCTGGTGTGCAGCACCAGCGCGACGTCGTCCGGGCTCGGCTCGCTGGCGGTGCGGCCAGGCTGGCTCGGGGCGGCGCTTTCCAGCCGCAGCCGGCCGCTCGGGTCGAACGCCGCCTCGATCAGCACCGCCCCCTCGGGCAGCGCCCGGCGCGCCGCCTCGGCCCCGCCCGGCGGCACCACCAGCGCCCGGGCGCCGGTGTCTTCGAAGGAGAAGCGGAACTCGTCCTCGGTGTAGCTCGGGTTGAGCGGCGCCGCGGTGCCGGCCAGCGCGGCCGCCAGGAACGTGACCACCACCTCGGCGCCGTTCGGGAGCACCAGCGCGATCCGGTCCCCCCGCCCCAGCCCCAGTCGGGCGAAGGTGTCGGCCGTCTCGTGCACCACCGCCCGTAGCTGCCCGTAGGTGAGCCGCGGACCATCGGGCACTACCAGCGCCAGGTTGTCCTCCTGGCCTCGCGCCAGGACCTCGTGTAGCGTCCCCGCCATGCTCCCTGCTCCTGCCGCCAGTGTGTGGAACGCTTCCGCGTCTGCTCACATAGTAGCAGCGGAGCCGGCCCGGCTCGACCGCGCTCCCCGGCCCTACGCGACCATGACGTAGGAGGGAATGGCGCCGCGCGGCACGGCCGGGTAGCATCGGGTGGTGAGGCCGACATGATCGCAGCCCAGCGCTCCCACCGGCCGGTCGGCGAGCTGCTGCGCCACTGGCGCCAGCGCCGCCGGCTGAGCCAGCTCGCGCTTGCCCTCGAGGCGGAGATCTCCACCCGGCACCTGAGCTTCATCGAGACCGGGCGGTCGAGACCGAGCCGCGAGATGATTCTCCGCCTGGCCGAGCAGCTCGACGTGCCGCTGCGCGAGCGCAACCAGCTCCTGCTGGCCGCAGGCTACGCCCCCGTCTACGCCGAGACCGCGCTCGACTCCCCCTCCATGGCGGCGGTGCGCGTGGCGGTCCGCCAGGTGCTGGCCGGGCACGAGCCCTATCCCGCCCTCGCAGTGGATCGCGGCTGGAACCTGATCGACGCCAACGCTGCGGTCGGGCTGTTCACCGAGGGGGTGGCGCGGGAGCTGCTTACACCGCCGATCAACGCGCTGCGAGTGAGTCTGCACCCTGAGGGCCTGGCGCCCCGCATCCTGAATCTGGGCGAGTGGCGGGCGCACCTGCTCGGCCGGCTGCGCCGCCAGGTCGCCCTGACCGCCGATCCCGAGCTGGCCGCCCTCTACGCCGAGCTGCGGGCTTACCCGTGCAGCCAGCCCGAGCCCGAGGTCGAGCTGCCCGGGCCGGGCGATGTGGTCGTGCCGCTCCGCCTCCGCGAGGACGGCCGCGAGCTGGCCTTCTTCAGCACGGTGGCCACCTTCGGCACCCCGCTGGACGTCACTGTCGCCGAACTGGCCATCGAGTCGTTCTTCCCCGCCAACCCCGAGACCGCTGCCGTTCTCCGCGCTCAGGCCGGATCCTGAACGCCGCCCCACAGCCGCTGGAGCGGGGCCAGCGACCAGCCCCGTGAGCGACGCGGGCCGCGTCGCCCGGGAACGCTCCCTCCCTACGCTCAGCCGGCCGGCGGCTCGAAGAAGCCGGTCACCTCGCGCAGCCGGCCGTCGGGCGCGAGCACGGCGAAGTCAACTCCGACGGCGATGGGTGCCCCGCCGTCCGGCCCAGCCAGCTCCCAGCCCCACCGCGCCCGGTCGTGGTGAGCGTCTACGGCCCCGGCCAGCCGGAAGCGATGCCCGGGAAACTGAGCGTGCACGCCGGCCACCAGCGCGTCCAGAGCGTCCGCTCCTTCCGCGGCGAACAGCGGATCGACATAGCTGGCGCCTGGCGACCAGGTCGCCTCGATCAGCGCCCGCCGCCGGGCGGGGTCGGTCTCGTTCCAGATCGCGAAGTAGCGGTCGACCACCTCGCTGGTCAGCATCGCGACGTTGGTTTCGGCCATGGCCTTGCTCCTTTCTGCGCCGACCCGCAACGGGCCTGCCTGGCCATGATCGCCGCCGCGCGCCGTGTCGATTACCCGGCAGGTAAGCGCGCTCGCCAGCTCTGCCGTCTCCCGCGCCGGGCGCCACGACGAGTACCGCACCGGGTGCCACTAACCCGTATCGACAGGGGGCGCGGCCCGTTTTGGAAGAGTAGCAGCGGTCCCTGCCTCGCCCGTTCGCCTGCTGGTACAGGGCGTGCTCCAGGGATTGCGCAGGCTGCTGCCCGGGGATGGCGGTGCGTTCCCGACTCGTTCTAGCCTTGCTTGTTGTTCTCGTCCTTCTGCCCACGGCTGGCGCTCGCGCCACCGGGCCGGTCTCCGAACGCTGGGTCGCTCGGTACGATGGGCCGGGCCACGCGGGCGACCACGGGAGCGCGGTGGTGGCGGACGCCGCTGGTAACATCTATGTCACCGGGCCGAGCTGGGGCGCGGCGGGCAGCCACGAGGACTATGCCACCGCCAAGTACGGGCCAGATGGCGCCCTGCTCTGGGTGCAGCGCTACGACGGCCCGGGCCATGCCCAGGATATTCCCACCGCTATCGCTCTGGGGCCAGCGGGCGGCGTCGTCGTCACCGGCAGCAGCGGCGGCGCCGGCAGTGGCGACGACTTCGCCACGCTCGCGTACGCGCCCGATGGAACGCTGCTGTGGAGTCAGCGCTACGACGGCCCGGGCCACGCGCGGGACCGGGCGTTCGGCCTGGGAACCGACGCCGTCGGCAACATCTACGTCGGTGGCGAGAGCACGGGCAGCGACGGGCGCCTGGAGTACGCCACGCTCAGCTACGCGCCCGATGGCCGGCTGCGCTGGGTGCAGCGAGCTAGCGGCCCGGGCAGCGCCGCCGCCCGGGGTCTCGCTGTCGATCCGGCCGGGATGGTAGTGGCGACCGGCGTGAGCGACAACGGGCATGGCGGGACGGACGTGCTCACCGTGAGCTACGACGCCGCGGGCGCCAAGCGCTGGGAGCAGCGCTACCCCGCGGCGGAAGGCGCGAGCGGGAACGACGTGGCCCTCGGCCCCAACGGGGAGGTCTACGTCGTCGGTAGCGCTGGCTTCGCCGCCCTGGTGCTGGCAGATGATCGCGACGGCCGCGAGCGCTGGGTCCAGACCTACGCTGGTGCGAGCCACAAGAGCGACCAGTTCGTCCGCGTTGCGGTGGACCCGCGCGGCAACGTCGTGGCCACCGGGACGAGCTGGGACGACGCTGCCCAGCCGGACATCGTCGCCGCCCAGTACGCCCCGGACGGCACTCTGCGTTGGGCGCAGCGCTACGACGGCGAGGGCCACGCCGACGACTTCCCGCGCGCCCTGGCGGTAGACCCCGACGGAGCCATCTACGTCGCCGGCGCCAGCATCGGCCGCGCCCCGCAGCCCTCCGGGCTCACCTCGTTCCGCTACGACTACGCCACATCAAGTACGACCCCTCCGGCACGCTCGTCTGGGCGGAGCGCTGGCACGGTCCCCGGCTCTACCCCAACATCGCCATGGCCCTCGCGCTCGACCCGGCGGGCAACGTGATCGTCACCGGCTCTGGCTCCAACGGACAGAGCGACGACATGGTGACGATCACGTACGCGCCCTCTAGCGCCTAGCGTTCACCCGACTCTGCCCCCTTCCCCTCTGGGGCCACGATCCGCTCCCCGAGCTGAGCTGATCGCTCGGTACTGGGAGATGGCTGGTGGAATGCGCCCGCGCTCAGCGCGGCCCGATGGGAAGACCGCGGGATGAGCCGAGCGCCAGCCGCCGGAGCAGTTGTAGGTTGTCCTGGACGGTTCATTCTGGCACGTCCGAACCTACGCTCCTGAGGATCTGAAGGTGCGACACACAGTGTCCGGCCGCCCCCGCTCGCCGGGTGTATGCTGGGCCGCAGCGCGGGTCCCGCGCCTGAGGCGGGACCCCGTCGGGGGAGCGATGCTAGCCTACATCTTCTGGCACTGGCCCGCTCCCGCCAATGACACGGCGAATGACACGAATGACACGGCCAATTACACGAATAACACGGGCTCTATGGCCCCAAGGGGCTACCCCTCGCACCGGCCAGCATCCAGCGGGCTCCTCGCCCGTGGCCACTCGTCTCCACGAGCCCGAGCCGCCGGAGCAGTTGCAGGTTGTCCTGAACCGTTCGCTCCGGCACATCGTCCGCGTTCTTGAGAATCTGATTGAGCTGAGCCGAGCCGGTCTGCGCCAGCACATCGAGCAGTCTGCGCTGGAGCGGGGTGAGATCATGCCCGATGCGTGTGGGCGGGACATAGCGCGTCGGACGGAATCGCACGAGCACCTCCCCGGCTTGGGTCTCAAACTCAGGTGGCACCAGTCCCGCCTGCTCGGTCAATTCGCGCATCTTGATCGTCCCACGCCCCCACGCCTCGATGATCCCACGGCGGTAGAAGACGCGGGCGATGAGCGGGTTCCAGGGACGGGAGGTGTGCGGGCGCATGAGATCCTCGACCGTCAGCCCGAACGGGAGGTGGCCTGTACTCGCGATCTCCAGGCGATCGTCATAGATCGCGACGCTCACGGAGCCACCGCTGATGCTATAGTCCCGGTGGCACAGGGCGTTCGCGAGGGCTTCGCGTAGCGCAACAGGAGGGTACAATGGGTCATCCAGCCGCTCGAACAGGTTGGGGATGATCCGGCCGGCTACCGGCAGGTGATCGCGTAAGAAGCGCTGCGCGCGTTGCAACAGGTCGAATGCGTGGCCGATCTCCTGCCGGTTGTCGATGAACTCGGACTTGTCGCGTCCGCGGAACCGGGCCATTCGCAGCGAGCACTGGGGGTAGTTCGGCAGGAGCCGCTCGGCCTTGCCGAACAGCACCACCGCCGCGTTGAGCAATTGGCCTTCGTGAATTAGGTCAAGGCCCAGAAGCAAGGTACGTGGGTCACGCGTCCCCGGATCGTCGATCCGCTGCCGACGGATCGCTTCTTCGACGGTGCGAACGATCTCGTCCCGGTCGAGGTCTCTGATCTTGACACCACGCGCCGGCTGGTTCTCCCACCGCTGCCAGGCATGCATCCGCTCCAGCATCGCACGTTCATAGCGGTCACGTGGCATCAACCGGGTTGTGGGGCCGTAGCGCATGTATGCACGGCCGTCGTAAGTATACGGCCCCCCGCCGCCAGGCACGCGTAGGGCGATGACCGCTCGGTCTCCACCGACGAGGGGCACAGTCTCGATGTCGGGAAAGGCGGGTGGCTCGATTCGGCGCACCTCGTTGGCGATTTCCTCGAGTGTTCGCTGGGAAACCTGCTGCCCGGCGATCTCGTTTCGATCCGAAACGCCGAAAAGGACGAAGCCGCCTAAGCCGTTCAGCATTGCGCAGACCGCCTTGATCCCGTCCTGGAGCTGGCTGGTCGAGCGCTTGAACTCTACGGTCTCCGATTCTCCGGCGGCGATAATGCTCTTGAGCTCCTGCAGATTCATCTGCTCTTCCCCGCGCGTCCTCCGGCAGTCCCTTCTCCGGGCGATCTGTTCACCACGTCAGCCACCGCCCGCACCCCTCGATGATCAGCCGCCTGAGGCGCCGTTTTCGACACTACCAAGCACTGCATCCGACAGATGGAAGGCCGACGTGGGTAATCGCTGACCATGCGCTTGTCGTGGATCGGTCCCTCGGTCAGCACGCAGGGCTCCGTGTCCACGGCATCCCACGCCACAGGACGATCAGCGACACGCCCCGCTCGCGGTGGATCACCCTGTTACAGGGATACGGGTCGTCGGAGCAGCGCACCACATGCGGGCGCCGAGCCACCCCTGCCCAAGGATTCCAGGCCATGCTCTGCCCTTGTGCTGTGCGTTGGGGGACGACCATAGTAGCCTGCCCGCGATAGAAATGGAAGACCGAGCAGCCCCGCGGCCGTGCCCAAGCGCTGTCCGGCCGCCCCCGCTCGCCGGGTGTATGCTGGGCCGCAGCGCGGGTCCCGCGCCTGAGGCGGGACCCCGTCGGGGGAGCGATGCTAGCCTACATCTTCTGGCACTGGCCCTATCCCGACGTCGAGCGCCGCGCCTATGAGCGCAGCGTGGTCGACTTCCACCGCTCGCTCGCCGCGGACCGGCCGCCCGGGTTCATTCGCTCCGGCGTCTTCCGGCTCGGTGCCGCACCCTGGCCGGGCGCTCAGCCCGGCGGCTACGAGGACTGGTACCTGGTGGAGGGCTCGTGGGCGCTGGACCCGCTCAACGAGGCGGCGGTCGCGGAGGGGCGCAAGCCGCTCCACGACCAGGCGGCGCGCGCCGCGGCCCTCGGCGCAGGTGGGCTGTACCGGCGGCAGAGCGGCGAGCTCGACCTGCCCGCGGCCCGCCTCGCCCTCCGCTTCCCCAAGCCGACCGGGATGCCCTACGACGCACTGTACAGGCTGCTCGAGGCCGCGCTGGACCCGGCCGCGACCAGCCTGTGGCGGCGACAACTGGTGCTCGGGCCGGCGGCGGAGTTCTGCCTGCTCAGCAGCGGGCCGGTAGCCCTGCCGGCGCCACTGAGCGGCGCGAGCATCGGCCTGGCGGTCCTCTGGCCTTGATCTGGCGACGAGAGCTCTCCGGGCGTCCCGCCCGGATACGGGGCCGGCGGCGTAGAGCGGGCAGGGTGCGGCCCGCGGCAGGAGCCGCGCTCCGTGCTGGCACCCGCCCACGCGGGTGCTCTTCCAGGCGCACCCCGCGGGGTGCCGCCGCCTGGTCGAACGGCTAGGACGGCAACTGCTCCTTTCACCGATGGCGACTGCCCGCTGCGCGCCGTACCGTTGTCTTCACCGGCGGCGCTTCGAGCGCCGCGACGAAGGAGTACAGAGGTGAGCGTGCAAGGCAACGACGCGGCGGAGGTGCTCGCCGCGTTCTCCACCGCGCTGGCCGACGCGGTGGAACGGGCCGGAACGTCCGTGGTGCGAGTGGACGCCCGGCGGCGGCAGCCGGCTAGTGGCGTCGTCTGGGCGGACGGGGTAATCGTCACCGCGGACCACGTGCTGGAGCGGGACGAGGATATCTCGGTTGGGCTGGCCGATGGGGTGACCGTCGGGGCGACGATCATCGGCCGCGATCCGGGGACCGACCTGGCACTGCTGCGGGTGCAGGCGGCCGTGACGCCGATTCAGCGCGGCTCCGCGCCCCAGGTGGGCCAGGTGGCGCTGGTGGTGGCGCGGCCCGGCCCCGCGCTGGAGACAAGCATCGGGGTGGTGAGCGCGCTCGCCGGCCCGAGCCGCACCTGGCGCGGCGGCCGGCTGGACGGGATTATCCGCACCGACGCGACCCTTTACCCCGGCTTCTCGGGCGGGGCGCTCGTCGACCCGGCCGGGCGGATGGTCGGTCTGACCACCTCCCACTTCGGACGGGGGGCCGGGCTGGCGATCCCGTTGGAGACGGTCGAGCGCGTAGCCACGGCGCTCCAGACCTATGGCCGGGTGCGGCGTGGCTTCCTCGGCCTGGGCAGCCAACCGGTGGCGCTGCCGAGCGGGCTGCGCGGCCAGCTTGGCCTGAGCCAGGAGAGCGGGCTGCTGATCTCGAACGTCGAGAGCGGCGGGCCGGCGGAGCAGGCCGGGTTCCTGGTGGGCGACGTGCTGGTTGCGCTGGGCGGAGAGCCGATTCGCCACACCGACGACCTGCTGGCGCAGCTCGGCCCGGACCGGGTGGGCCAGACAACCACCGCGCGGGTCATCCGCGGCGGGGCGCTGCGCGACCTCAGCGTCACCATCGGCGAGCGGAAGTGAATGGCGGCCAGCGATCAGGTCGCGCGCCTGTCCTGGCGAATCGCTGCGGGCTGGCGGCCGATACCCGAGGAACTACTATGGCAATGCAGGTACCGATGAAAGCGGAGATTCTCGCCGGGGTGGTGACGCTCGCCCAGCGGCTGCGGGCGAGCGTGGTCGAGGTGCGAGCTCACGCCTCCGCGGTGGGCGCCGGGACGATCTGGCGCTCGGACGGAACGATCCTCACCAACCACCACGTCGTCCCACGTGACCAGGCGGAGGTCATCATTTCCGACGGGCGCGCCGCCGCGGCAATGGTGATCGCCCGCGACCCGGACAACGACCTGGCGGCGCTGAAGATCGACCTCGACCACCTGGCTGCACCGGAGGTGCGGGATGCCCGGACGCTGCGGGTGGGGGAGCTGGTGCTCGCGATCGGCCACCCCTACGGGATGCGTGGGGCGGTGACGCTCGGCGTCGTCAGCAAGCCCGTTGGGTCCATGGATGGGCGTGGGGGACGCGCGCTCGTCGTAGCCGACGTGCTGCTCGGTCCGGGGAACTCCGGCGGGCCGCTTGCCGACGCCCAGGGCCGGGTGGTTGGGATCAACGCGATGGTCGCCGGCGGCCTGGGGCTCGCGGTCCCGAGCCACCTGGTCGAGCGGCTGCTGGCCAGCCAGGAGGGGTCCCCACGCGACGGGTCGCGTGGGGTGCCCCAGGAGGCGCCGCCGGTGCTCGGGATCGCCGGCTACGAGGTGGCGATCCCGCCGCAGTTGGCGGCCCGGACGCGGGGGAAGAGCCCGCGCGGTGTCCTCGTCGCGGCCGTCACTCCCAGTAGTCCGGCCGAGCGGGCCGGCGTGATCGTCGGCGACGTGCTCGTTGCCCTGGACACGCAGCCACTTCCCAGCGTCGTCGCGCTCGGACAGGCCCTGGCGGCCCACCCGGGTGGCGTCGCTCGCCTCGAAGTGCTCCGCGGCGGCATCGCGGTCGACCTGGTGGTCCACCTCACCCGCGTCCAGCAGAAGGCGGCGTAGGAATCGGGCGAGCCCGCGAGGGGTTGCGGGAGGAGGACGCCCCGGCAGAGTGGCCCTCCTCTCCGCCCCACGCTCGGGGCGGGGCACAGGATACTGGTACATCTCCCCCGCATCGGCGAAGCGGGACGAGCATGGAGGAGCGCGGAGCTGGATGCCGAGCGTTGTTGTCATCTCGCCGCTGCCAGCGGTGCGCGCCGGCCTGCGCGCCCTGCTCGAGGCGGAGGGCTGCCGGGTCGTCGGCGAGGCGGCGCGGCCCGATCCCTCCCTGGGGCTTGCCGCTCGCCCGGAGGTTGACGTGGTGGTGGTCGACGCTGCGCCGGGTCTGGACCTCGCCGACCTGGCGCTGCCCGGTCCCGGCCAGCTTGGCCCGGGCCTGGTCATCCTGGGGCCGCTCGCCGACGACGAGCGCCTCCCCAGCGAACTCGCCGGCCGCGCCTGGGGCTACCTGCCCCGCGACGCCAGCGGCACACAGCTCGCCGCGGCGGTCCAAGCCGTCGCGCTGGGGCTGCTGGCCGTCGATGCCAGTCTGGGCGGCCACCTGCTCGCCCGAGCGCGCCCGGACACCGCCAGCCCACCGACCGACACTGCCGAGGAGCTCACCACCCGCGAGCGCGAGGTGCTGGAGCTTGTCGCGCTCGGGCTGCCGAACAAGGCGATCGCCCGCCGCCTGAGCATCAGCGAGCACACCGTGAAGTTCCACGTCGCCGCCATTCTCACCAAGCTGGGTGCCGGCAGCCGCACCGAAGCGGTGCACCTCGCCGCCCGCCGCGGACTGGTAGCGCTGTAGGAGTGGCCAGCCAGCCAGGCAAGGGCTGTGCAAGCTAGCCGCCTTCGGCGCCCTGTCCGCGCCGTGAGCGCGAGGCCGGGGCGAGCTATCCGCTCTGCCACTTCGAGTTCGGCGCCCTCCCTCAGGTGGTCGCTCCACGACTCCGCGACGTGGCGCGAGAACGGAAGGGGCACTGGCGGTGCGCGGCCTCAGCGCAGCAGGTCGCGCAGGGCGGCGTCAAGGTCCGGGAACAGGAACTGGTAGCCCTCACGGAGCAGCCGGGCTGGCACTGCCCGCTGGCCCTCCACGAGCACCGTTGCCATCTCCCCGAGCAGGAGCCGCAGCACCGGGGCAGGCGCCGGCAGGAGCGCCGGGCGTCCTAGGGCTCGGCCCAGCGCCCGGCTGAACTCGGCGTTGCTCGGCGGCTGGGGCGCGGCCAGGTTGAACGGGCCGCGCGCCGTCTCTCGCTCGATCAGGAAGCGGATCGCGCCGACCTCATCGGCCAGGTGGATCCAGGGGAAGCCCTGCCGACCGCTCCCCAGCGGGCCGCCGACGAACAGCCGGAACGGCAGCAGCATCCGCGGCAGCGCCCCGCCCCTGGTGCTCAGCACGATGCCGGTGCGAATGATCGCCCGCCGCACCCCCATCGCCTCCACCGGCTGCGTCGACGCTTCCCATACTTGGCAGACGGAAGCGAGGAAGTCGTGGCCGGGCGGCGTCTCCTCGGTCACCGCCTCGTCGCCCCGTGGCCCGTAGTAGCCGACGGCGGAGGCCTGGATCACCACCCGCGGCTTCGTCGCCGCCGCCTGCACCGCTTCCACCACCGCCCGGCCGGCGTTGACCCGGCTCTCGCGGATGCGCCGCTTCTGCGCCTCGCTCCAGCGCTTGCTGGAGAGGTTCTCCCCGGCCAGGTTGACGATCGCCCCGGCGCCGTTCGCCCACTCGGCCCAGCCCGTGGCGCGCTGTCCGTCCCAGCCAACGACCTTCACCCCGGCTGGCAGCCCCGTCACCCGTCGTGGGTCGCGGCTAAGCACCACCACCTCGTGCCCATCGGCCGCCAACTCCTCGGCCAGCCGGCGCCCGATCAGCCCGCTTCCCCCCGTGACGATCACCCGCATCGCAGCCCCCTCCCTCAGCGATCAGCCGTCCGCGCTCACGGTTGGCCGCTGCGAGCCGGGCCGCTGCGCCAGGATCCGCTCCAGCCCGGCCGGGTCGTTCGGGAGCAGGCCGGCCCGGACCAGCCGGGGCATCAGCTCCGGCAGCGCCGGGGTGCGGGCGAACAACTCCCGGAACAGCGGCAGCGCCTGGTCCTCCTGGCCGCTGGCGAACAGCAGCACCGCCGCCCACAGCTTCGGCTCGTCCGCCTCCGGGGCCAGGGTTCGACACTGCTCTAGCACGCTCCATGCCTCCTCCAGCTTCCCCCGGGTCACCAGCTCGTCGAAGCGGTCCAGCAGCCGGTAGGCGCGGTGCAGCCGCAGCAGCCGTTTCAGCTCCACTACCGGCGCGGGGTGGTCCTCCACGCGCAGGTCGATCAGCCGACCCTGCCACGGCTGCTCGGAGCGCTCGCCCGAGACGACCAGCAGTGCCGCCGACTGCTGCCCCCGGATGTCCCCACCGGCCGCCTGGGCCGCCTCCAGTGCCGCTACCAGCCGGTCCCCCAGATCCCCGGCGCCGCGCTCGTACGCTGTCTTCATCGCTGGCCAGACCGACTCGTTCACCATCAGGTTCGCCTGGACGGCGAAACCGTCCCCGGCCAGGTGTCCGGCTGCCCCGATGCACTTGGCCCCGGTGTGGATCGCCACCGTTCCCCGCGCGTCCACCATCGCCACCTGGCGCACGTCGCGCATCGAGTCCTGCTCCAGCAGCGCGTCCAGCGCCTGGCGGGCGCTGAGCCCCAGCCGCATGAGCGCCAGGCCCCGCGGCCCATAGTCCACCTTCACGAACGACTGCGTCGCCACCGCTCCCACGCCTGCTTCGGCCCAGGGGACGACGGAGCCGACGGAGAAGTAGCGCGATTGCACCGCCACCCCGAGCTGCCCGCTTTCCGGATCGCGAGCGACGATGGAGTACGTATGCGCGGGGCGCAGTGGCCGCCGCGCGCTGCCAGCCGCCGTCATGTCCACCTCCCAGCCAGGGCATCCCCCTGGATAGTCGCGGAAGTCGCGGAATCGGGCAAGGGCGAATCGGCCCGGAAAACGCGCTGCCCTCCGGTGCCTGCGGTACGATTCTGGCCGGGCAAGCACAAGGGTAGGGCAGCATGCTGGACCGCAGGCAGTTTCTGGTACGCACCGGGCTGACACTCGCCGCCGCGGCGCTGGCGAGCGGCCCGCCCGCGGTGAGCGCGGCGGGCCGCACCCCGGCCCGGGCGCTGGACGACTGGGACGCTGTCCGCGAGCAGTTCTCGCTCAGCCGCGACTTCATCCACCTCGGCGGCAACCTGCTGGCTTCGCACCCCACGCCCGTGCGCGAGGCGATCGAGGCGCACCGCCAGGGGCTGGACGCTAACCCCGTCCACTACCTGCACGAGCGCCAGCCAGAGCTGGAGGCGGCGGTGCTGCGCGCGGCCGCCGACTACCTGGGGGCGGACCCGGCCGATATCGCCCTGACCGACAGCACCACGATGGGCCTCGGGCTGCTCTACAACGGCCTGGACATCCGCCCGGGCCAGGAGATCCTCACCACCACGCACGACTTCTACGCTACCCATGAGTCGCTCCGCCTTAAGGCGGCGCGCAGCGGGGCGACGGTGCGCAAGATTGCGCTGTACGACCAGCCGGCGAACGCCTCGACCGGCGAGATCGTCCAGCGGCTGGCGCAGGCGGTGACACCCCGGACGCGGGTCGTCGCCGTCACCTGGGTGCACTCCAGCACCGGGGTAAAGCTGCCGATTCGCGCCATTGCCGACGCGCTCGCCTCGCTCAATGCCAGCCGCGACCCGAGCGAGCGCGCGCTGCTGTGCGTCGACGGGGTTCACGGCTTCGGGGTGGAGGACGTCACCATGGCCGACCTCGGCTGCGACTTCTTCGTCGCCGGCTGCCACAAGTGGCTGTTCGGCCCACGGGGTACGGGGCTGGTGTGGGGCAGCCCCCAGGCGTGGGACGCGGCCACGCCCACCATCCCAACCTTCACCGATGGCACCACCCCGGGCAGCCTCTCCACCCCCGGCGGATTCCATTCGTTCGAGCATCGCTGGGCGCTGGCCGAGGCGTTCCGCTTCCACCTGAGCCTTGGTAAGCCGCGGGTGGCGGAGCGCATCCACGCCCTCAACCGCCAGTGCAAGGAAGGGCTGGCGGCGCTGCCCGGCATCACCCTGTACACTCCGCTGGCCGACGAGCTGTCCAGCGGGCTGATCTGCTTCGACGTGCGCGGCCTCACCCCACCCCAGGTGGTGCAGCGGTTACGTCAGCAGGGGATCATCGCCACCACCACCCCCTACGCCACCTCCTACGCCCGCGTTGCTCCGGGGCTGCTCAACACGCCGGACGAGATCGACGCCACGCTGCGCGCCATCCGGGCGCTGGTCTAGCCGCCGGCCGCGCTCAGCCCAACCACAGGGTGGCGAACAGCTCCCCGGCGGCTAGCGCGAAGTCCGGCAGCACCGGGCCAGGTCGATGAGCGCCTCGCCCCGAACGTCGGTCACGCTGCCGTCCGGGCGGAAGAAGCGCACGGTCTCGGCGTCCGGGTCGACCAGCAGCGCGAACTGGACGCCGTGCTCCACGAACCACTGGCAGCGCGCGCCAGCACCGAGCGCGCCTGCCGGGCGAGGCGATCTCCACCATGATGTCAGGCGGGACGAAGGAGTCGTCGGCGAGCATCCCCTCGGCGGTGCGGGGGATGCGCTCCCAGCGGTAGACCGCCAGGTCGGGCACCAGCGGGCGCCGGCAAAGGTAGTCCGCGTCTCGGGCAACGCCAGGGCCAGCCGGCGCGGCTCGGCATACGCATTCAGCACCATGGCGAGATGGGCTTGCAGCCGGCTGTGGCGATGCTTCGCGGTGCCTTCTGGGTCACCCGCCCGTCCTGGTATTCGAGCGCGGGCTTCTACTCGGGGAACTAGAGGAACTGCTCCAGGGTGAGCGGCTGCCGCTGCGAGATCGCCAGCGTCGGTACCCCGCCTCTATGCTCTGGCCCGGGATGCCTTGACGCTCGCCGAGCCTTCGGGCTCGGCGCAACTCGGGGCACGCGCTTGCCCCCGCTCGCGCCCCATTGGCCGCGGGAGGCGTCCCTCTTCTAAGCTCTGGGAAACGCCTCAAGGGTGGATGACATGAAGGTGGCAGCCGCGGTAGCAGAGATTCTGAAGCGCGAGGGAGTGGAGTTCATCGTCGGCTACCCGGTCAACCCGATCCTCGAGGCGGCTGCCGAAGCCGACATCCGCCCGATCATCGTCCGCCAGGAGCGGACCGGGCTGCACATGGCGGATGCGGTGAGCCGCGTCTCCTGTGGCCAGCGCATCGGGGTGTTCGCGATGCAGCACGGCCCTGGCTCGGAGAATGCCTTCGGTGGGGTGGCGCAGGCCTATGCCGACTCGGTCCCGATCGTCGTCCTGCCGGCCGGGTTCCCGCGCCGGCTCACCAATGTCCCACCCAACTTCAACTCGTTCCTGAATTTCCAGCATGTCACCAAGTCCGTCGAGCAGGTAACGCTGCCCGACGCGGTGCCGGACGCGCTCCGGCGGGCCTTCACCCAGGTGAAGAATGGTCGGCCTCGCCCGGTGATGGTTGAGATCCCCACCGACGTCTTCCGCGAAGAGGTGCCGGAGCCGCTCAGCTACCGCCCCGCGCCCCGGATGCGCTCCGGCCCTGACCCGCGCGACGTGGAAACGGTGGCGCGGGTACTGCTGCGCGCCGAGCGGCCGGTGCTCTACGCCGGGCAGGGCGTCCACTACGCGCAGGCGTATGCGCCGCTGCGGGAGCTGGCGGAGCTGCTCGAAGCGCCGGTCACCACCAGCCTGGAGGGGAAGAGCAGCTTCCCGGAGACCCACCCGCTCTCCCTTGGCTCCGGCGGCCGCGCTGTGCCCAAGCCGGTCCACCACTTCTTGCACAGCGCCGACGTGATCTTCGGCATCGGCTGTAGCTTCTCGATCACGAACTACGGCGTGGCGATGCCGAAGGGGAAGATGATGATCCACGCCACGCTGGATCCGGCCGACGTGAACAAGGACGTGCCGGTGGACTACGCGCTGATCGGCGACGCCGGCCTGACCCTCCAGGCGCTCGTCGCCGCGGTGCGGGACCTCACCGGCGGCAAGCCGCGCGGGCGAGCCGAGGCGGTGGCGGCGGAGATCACCCGCGTCAAGCAGGAGTGGCTGGCGCAGTGGATGCCCAAGCTGCGCTCGGAAGGAACGCCGCTCTCCCCGTACCGGGTGATCTGGGACCTGCTGCACACCGTGGATGTGGCCAACACCATCATCACCCACGACGCCGGCAGCCCCCGCGACCAGCTCTCTCCCTTCTGGGAGACCACCGCGCCGATGACCTACATCGGCTGGGGCAAGAGCACCCAGCTCGGCTACGGCCTGGGGCTGGCGATGGGGGCGAAGCTCGCCCGACCCGACGCGCTGTGCATCAACGTCTGGGGCGATGCCGCCATCGGCTTTACCGGGATGGACTTCGAGACCGCCGTCCGCGAGCGCATCCCGATCCTCTCCATTCTGTTCAACAATTTCTCCATGGCGATCGAGCTCCCGGTGATGCCGGCGGCGACGGCGAAGTATCGCAGCACGGACATCAGCGGCAACTACGCGGACATGGCGCGCGCCTTTGGCGGCTACGGCGAGCGCGTCACAGAACCGGGCGAGATCGTCCCGGCCATCCAGCGGGGGATCCAGCAGACGTGGGAAGGCACCCCGGCGCTGCTGGAGTTTCTCACCGAGAAGGAGATCCAGTTCTCGATCTTCTAACGCCCCGTGCCTCGCGCGGCGCGCTCTACAAGGGCGCGCCGCGCCCGTCCGCCCCGGTTAGCCCAGATCCAGGACGGCGAACAGCGCTCGGACCGGGAGCTGAAAACCCGGCAGCGCCTCGCCAAACTCGAGTACGTCGTCGCCACGCAGGGCGCGGGGCTCCTGCCCACGCCGGAACAGCAGCACTGACCGGTCGGCGGGGTCAACCAGCGCCGCGACCTGCACCCCGTCGGCCAGGAACGCCAGGCAGCGACGGACCAGGGCAGCGACGCTCTGGTCGGGCGAGACGATCTCGATCACCACGTCCGGTGGCTCGCGAAACTGGTTCGCAATCTCACCTTGCCCGGTGCGGGGGATCCGCTCCCAGCGGTAGACGGCGATATCGGGGACTCGGGATGCCTCGCCCACAGTCACTCGTAGCTCAGGGAACGCCCAGGCACGCCTGGCTGGCCGGGCGAAGCGGTTGATGCGCTCGATCAGCTCGGACTGGAGCGCGCTGTGCTGGCCCTGTGGCGCCACCTTTGGCGCGATCTCCCCGGCTTCGTATTCGAGCGCTGGCTCCCGCTCCGGCAGCGCCAGGAACTCCTCCAAGGTGAGTCGCTGTTGCTGAGTGGTGGCTGCCATCTGTTGTCCCCGCGCCCTGATCTTCCCAATGCTCAAGGATCGGCCGCGCTGTCAGAGGCATCGCGCGGCGGTCCAGCCGGGCGGCAGCGCGCTCCAGCGCTGCCACCCGGCGCGGGGTTATGGAATGGCGACGCTGGCGATGACCTGCTGCTGCTGGTGGCGGGGGTTGGTGCCGTCGTCGTAGGTGCTGACGAAGCTGGCGAAGCTGGTCGTCCCGCTGAAGGTGTTGCCGAAGTAGTCGCCGATGAAGGTCGTGGTGCAGGTGGCGCAGCCCGAGTGCGGCGCATTGAGCTGCGGGTCCCAGGTGTGCTCCGTCAGCCGAATGTTATGGCCGCGCGGCGTCAGGTCCGCCAAATAGAACTGCGCGCTCGCATTGACGCAGTAGTTACTCGCGCCGTAAGGCGGCAAGCTGCCGCTGTAGTTCGGGTTGACCTGGTCTAGGGCCAGCCCGGCCGCGGCCGCCTCGGCGGTGCCGGCGGCGGGGCAGGGCAGGCGACGGTCGTAGAACGCGACGCTCACGGTGCCGTCCGCTGCAGCGGCCAGGTTGGGCTGGAAGGCGTCCACGCTCGGGTTCGCGTTGTCGTTGACCTGGATCGGGGCTGTCCAGGTGCGGCCGCCATCGTACGAGGCGCTCAGCAGGACGTTGCCAAAGCCGGTCGCGTAGTCCTCCCAGGCCACGTACAGCGGGTACTGGCCGTTGACCAGGGTGGTGCCGACGGTAAAGGTGTTCTCGATCCCGTCGCGGAAGGTAGTGTTGGGGTAGATGCCTGGCGGCGCGGCGATGTTGTCGGCCACGGTAGAAACGAAGGTCCAGCTCTTCCCGCCGTCGGTGGACTTGTCCAGAATGATCGTGTCGCAGCAGAACTGCTTCTCAGGCGCGGTGGTGGTGAGCGTCGTCCACACGGTGCCATCTGGCGTCACGTGCGGGAGTAGGTAGGTGGCGCCAGTGGGGTGGTGCGCGCCCATGGGCAGCGGCTGTGGTGGGAACCAGTCGGTGTGGGTGCCGTCCTGACGGGCGTCCGCGTAGGAGACGAGGGGAGCGGCGGTCAGCGGGCCATGGAAGTCGACCCACATCGCGTACACCCGGTTCTGGTGCGGGCTGCTCGAATAGGTGTCAATGGCGAGCCACTGCTTGTCGGGCTCGTTCCCCCGGCTGTTGTAGCCCGCGACGATATCCAGGTGGCCGTTATGGGTGGTGATCCAGTCTGTCGCCTGGTGAGCGCTGTGCGGGCGCACCGCCACGGAGATGACCTCGGCGGGCACGCTGGGGTTGGGCTCTTTATTCGGGTTGGTTTGGAAGTTGTGCGTCCCGTCGGGGTTGTAGAAGAACTCATACGGCAGGATGAGCTCGTAGTAGTTCCCGTAGCTGTCGAACGCGCCTACCGGGTCGGTGTTGTCGGTCCAGCCCTCGTACCCGGGGATGTGGCCCTGCATCGGCCAGGTCCGTCCGCCGTCGAACGACTCGTAGAAGCCGAGCAGGTGGTTGTACCCCTCGGCGCTGACGACCCACTTGGAGGAGCCGATCAGGTGGTTCGGGTTCGTTGGGTCCACCCGCAGGTCGGACTCTGAGTGGTTCTTGACGAGCATGGGCCGATTCGCCGGATAGCCCGGGTTGCTCCCCACCTGGGTGGGGTACGGCGTCTGGCCGGTGTCCTCCCCCGTGGTTGCCCCAGGGCAGGCCGACATCCCGCTGTAGCCATCGTTGGGGCCATCGCTGACGAAGTAGGGCACCTCAGGCCGGTAACAGCTGACCCGCTGCGTGGTGGCGAAGACGTTTATCACGTGGCTGGCGGCGAAACTGGCGGCATACGCCGCGTTACTCTGAGTCCCCTGCGGCGGCGTGCGCCGCCCCGCCGCGGCGGCCGGCGCCATCAGGAGCAGGAGGCTGGCGAGCCCTAGAACTGAAAGCCCCAGGCCGAGACGCCGAGACATTGGGTTGTGCCTCCTTACACCACGTAGCGCCCGGCACTGCCCGCCGGGCGCCGTGCTTCTACCCTAGGAAGCGCGCGCCGCCCTGTCAAGCGGGGCCGGTTCTGGCGCGGGGTATACCTCTTGCGGGGTAGGAGAGATAGGGCGCAGGCCCATACTCTTGCGGGAGGAGCCGCTATGTTCGACCGCACTCGGGTGCGCCCGGGGATGGATATCCTCGGGTCCGACGGGGATCGCGTCGGGACAGTAAAGGAGGTGCGCACCAGCGACTTCCTGGCGAATCGTTCGATGCAGCGCGACATCTACATCCCATTCGATTCGATCATGGACGTCACCGGTGATACGGTTCGGCTCAACATCCCGGCTAGCCAGGTGGACGACATGGGCTGGCCGAGCCCCTCGCTCACCGGGAGCCAGAACCCACCGAGCACTACCAGCTACTAGCTCGGCTGGACCTGAGGACCGCGGCCGCCCTCCGAACCGGGAGGGCGGCCGCGTGCTGTCCCACGGCACCGCGCCGCGGGCCCGGCCGCCAGGTGGCGGCCTGGGCTAGCCTAGCCGGCCGGAGAACAGCAGGAAGCCGAAGGCGACGACGTGGAAGGTGATGAGCACGCTGCAGCACCTCCACAGCGGGCCCTCGCCCACCAGCTTGCGGGTGCGGTTCCAGCGGGAGAACAGGTCGTTCCCGATCAACAGGAAGGCGTGGTAGAAGCCGTAGAGGATGTAGTGGAGCTGGGTGCCGTGCCAGAGGCCCATCAGCCCGAAGGAGACGATGAACGCCAGGTACGAACCCATGCTGCGGTCCTTGAACCAGCGCCCCCTGGTCGCCGCCATCACGATCCGCATGTACACATGGTCGCGGAACCAGTAGCTCAGGCTCATGTGCCAGCGGTTCCAGAAGTCGCGAATGTTGCGTGCCAAGAACGGCTTGTTGAAGTTCTCCGGGCTGTGAATACCCAGGATGTAGCTCACTCCGATGGCGAAGGCGCTGTAGCCGGCGAAGTCGAAGAAGAGGTAGAAGCTGTAGGCGTACATGTACAGCCAGATCGACCGCCAGTCCGACTGCGGAGCGAGCGGGTCCATCAGGTACTGCTTGATCAGCGCCGCCAGGATGAACTTGTACAGGAACCCGGTGAAGATGCGATGGACCGCGCCGTCCAGGTCCTGGAGTACCTCGGCGCGGGTGCGGCTGTGCTTCCAGTCCACCGCGAAGCGGCGGTAGCGGTCGATCGGGCCGGAGGAGATGGTCGGAAAGAACAGCAGGTAGGCCAGGTACTGGATCGGCGAGAGCGAGGTGATCAGCTTGTCCTGGATACAGATAATCACATCCAGTGCTCGGAACGTGAGATACGAGATTCCGACGAAGCCGAGGGCGTTCTCGGGCGCGGCCAGCCAGGGGGAGAGCTTCACCACCGCCAGCGGGAGCAGCGCCAGCAGGATGGCGGTATAGAAGAACCCGCGCTGGCCGCGGGTGCGGCTGCGCACCTGGAGGAAGACGAAGGCGAGCACCAGTTCCACCAGCGCATAGCCGGCGACGAGCGCCAGGACCGGCAGCGTGGACTGTGGGGTAATTTGGACGGTGCCGCTGTACTGGAGCGCCAGCATCCCCGCGGTGGCCAGGAGAATCCAGATGCGCATGAACCAGCCGCCGAAGCGGGCGCCGAGCAGCAGCCCGAACAGCAGCGCCGGCAGCAGTGGGTACAGCAGGATGCCGAAGTACAGGAAGTCGGCGTAGGGGATCACGCCAGCCGCTCCGCCAGCGCCTTGCGGTCCGCCTTGCCGTTCGGGGTCATCGGGAAGGTATCGACGAAGAGGAAGCGACGCGGCACCATGTAGCTCGGCACCCGCTCCCCGAGCTGCGCCGCCAGCGCCTGGGCGCGCGCAAAGTCCGAGCCCGGCGGCGCCTGGGGCCCAAGGATGACGAATGCGGCCAGCCACTGCGCCACGCCCTCCTTGAGCACCGGCAGCACGACCGCATCCTGCACCCCGGGCAGCGCCCGCAGGTTCGCCTCCACGTCCCCCAGCTCGATTCGGTAGCCGTGCAGCTTCACCTGGTTATCCATCCGCCCATCGCAGAACAGCAGCCCGTCCTGCTCGTGGCCCCAGTCGCCGGTGTGATAGGCCCGCTGCCCCCCCAGTTCGAAGAACGCCCGCGCGGTCAGGTCCGGCCGCCCCAGGTAGCCGGGGCTCACATTCGGTCCAGCGATGATGATCTCGCCCCGCTCCCCGGGCGGCACCGGCGCACCGTCCGGCCCCAGGATCGGCATCTGCACCCCGGGCATCGGCCGGCCGATCGGCAGCGGCGAGTAGCGGGCGAGCACTTCGTGGTCCACCTTGATCGACGTCGTCGCCACCGTGCACTCGGTGGGGCCGTAGGTGTTCCACACCTCGGCGCCGGGGAAGCGCTCCAGGAGCTGGGCCACCACCTGGGGCGGGAGCACCTCGCCGCAGAACAGGAAGCGGCGCACCCGGGGCAGCATCGGTCGGGCAAAGGTCCGCTCCGCCAAACACACCTGGGCGAAGGACGGGGTGGAGACCCAGGTGGTAACGTTGGAGGCGGCCAGGGCCTGGAACAGCCGCTTGGGGACCGCCACGTCCTCCCGCCGAATGCTGAACACCGTGCCGCCGCTCACCAGCCCGACCGCGGTGTCCATCAGCGAGACGTCGAAGGTGTAGGGGACCTGGTTCAGAAAGGTCTCCGCCTCGGCAAAGTCGTGCTCGGCGACCATCCAGTCGAGGAACACGGTCAGGTTCGCCAGGGTGATCACCACGCCCTTGGGCTCGCCGGTGCTGCCTGAGGTGAACAGGATGTAGTACGGGGCCTCCCCTTCCACCCGGCGGCCACGCGGGGCCGGCACGGGGTCGGCCGACAGGGCGGCGATCTGGTCCGGGGTCAGGACCAGGCGCGCCCCGGCCAGGGCGACGATCCGCTCCAGCCGCTGGGCCGGGACGATGGTGTCGACCGGCACGTAGGGATGGCCGGCTTTGACGGCACCCAGATAGCCCACCAACAGCTCGGGCTCCTTATGCCCGAGCACGACGACGGGCGTGTGGTCGCCGCCCAGCGTCTCGGCCAGATAGGCCGCCAGGGCGTCCGAACGGCGCACCAGCTCGCCGTAGGTGAGCGCGCGCTCGCCGCTGATGTGCGCCAGACGCTCCGGCGCGCGCCGCGCCCAGCGATCGATACGGTCGAGCAGGTGCATCCGCGACCTAGAACCCCTGGTAGATGAACGGCGGGGTGGAGAAGTCCCCCTTGCCGTACATCACGATCAGCGCCAGCAGAATCGCGAGATAGTACAGCACCAGCGCTACCCCGCGCAGCCAGGGGTTCCCCACGAGCCGAGAGAGTGCTGCAAGCGAATGGGGGCTCATCAGCCTGAATCCTTCTTTCAGCGGCAGCCGCGCCTTAGCGGCCGTTGCCCGCCCCGACGCGCTGCTCTATGTCGTGCACGATCTTGCTCGGCGTCGCCCACTGCTCGGGCTCGAACTCGGCGGGCGAGAGCTCCACCCCGAACTGCTCCGAGAACGAAACCATGAGCTCCACGGTGCTGAGCGAATCGAGGAGGTGCAGGTCGTACAGACGCAGGTCGGGGTTGGTCCGCACCTCGTCCACCTGCGTAACCCGCGCCAGCGTGTCCAGGACCTGTTCTGCAACGGACATACGTTTCTGCGCTTCCCCTCTGCCACGGGCGGGATCCTGAGCCGGGTTGGGCGGGGTCCGGCCCCCAGAAAAGGAACGAGGCCCCGCGTCCATGGTTCCGTCGCGCTGTACCGCCCCGAGCGCTGCTCGCGCTCCGCCACCCTCGCGGGATCCTTATACCGAGCGCGGCGCCTGGCTGTCCTGAATCCTCACGGTATCGTTCGCTAAAGCTCCCTTAAAAGCCGGCCTCGGCCGCGCCGCCAGGCAGGGATCGGACGGTTCGCGTAAGCGCGAATTCTATCATCGGTCATGCGCGATCACGAAATCTAGCCCCGGCGCGGTGCATCGCGGCTACCAGCGCGGCAGGGAGTGGCCGGGATCCTGGCTGCGGTCGCGGGCTCGGTCGGTCTCCTCCGGCTGCACCGGGCGAACGAGCAGGTCCAGCGCCAGCCAGGTCGTCTTGGAAAAGGGGTACAGCGCCAGCGGCGCCAGGATCATCCCGGCGATGCTGCCGATCCAGAGTGCATCCCAGGGCGGCGTTGGCCAGGTGGCGACGATGACCAGGACGAGCCCCGCGGCGAACAGGAGCTCCGCGACGACGAGATTGATCAGCATCGCTCCGAGAAAGTACCCCTCTTCCCGCTCCAGTGCCAGCTCGCAGATCGGGCAGCGAGCGCGCATGGTGAACCAGGAGGCGAACAGCCGCCCGGCGCCGCAGGCGGGGCAGCGGAGCCGCAGGGCACGCGAAAACAGCACCAGCGCACGGTTCATCGAGCGGACTCCTGGAGCGGCGCCGGCCTCGGTTGGCGCCGCGCAGCGTCCCCTGTAGTGTGCCATGCCGCGCCGCCCGGGCGGTGGGAAGTCTGGTTGCGCCATTCCCACCCACCCCTTGCCAGCGCCCGCGGGGACGCCAGCTCCCAGCAGGGCGAACGCGACCGGCGCGGGCCTGGCGGCTGTAGCCAAGATTCCTACCTTGACGGTCGGTTTTTCTTAGCCTAGACTTAGGCAGCGGGTGTGTGGCACCTAATACGCGGGTCTCGAGGGCTTGATGCTGGGCGGTTTGATCATCATGGTGCGCGAGGGGCTGGAGGCGGCCCTGATCGTGAGCATCGTTCTCGCCTATCTGCGCCAGGTGGGCGCCTCCCGACGCCGGGGCGAGGTCTGGCTGGGGGTCGCGGCCGCGGTGATTGTTAGCGTTCTGGCTGCGCTCGCGCTGCAAGCGGTGGGAGCGGAGTTCGAGGGGCCGGGCGAGCAGTTGTTCGAAGGTGTCACCATGGTGGTCGCCGCCGGGGTGCTGACCTGGATGATCTTCTGGATGGCGCGCCAGGCCCGGCTCATCAAGGGGGAGCTACAGCGCAGTGTTGACCAGGCGCTCGCCGGCCGCGCTCGCATGGGGCTGTTCGCGCTCGCCTTCGTCGCGGTCGTCCGCGAGGGGATCGAGACCGCGCTGTTCTTGAATGCCGCGGCGTTCGACTCCTCGACCCGGGATACACTCATCGGGGGACTGGTTGGCCTGGCGATCGCCATCGGGCTGGCGCTGCTGCTGTACGCCGGCACGTTGAAGCTGGACCTGCGCAAGTTCTTCTCGGTCACCGGGGTGCTGCTGCTGCTGTTCGCCGCCGGGCTCGTCGCCCAGGGTATCCACGAGCTCCAGGAGGCGGGTATCCTGCCGGGTATCATCGACGAGCTCTGGAGCACTAAGGCGTATCTGGACGAAGAGGGCAGCCTGGGCAGCCTGCTGCACTCGCTGTTCGGCTATAGCGACTCGCCCTCCCTGCTGCAGGTCGTCTTCTACCTCGGCTATCTACTCGTCGTCGGCCGCGCCGCCTTCGCTTCGCTGCTGGTCCCGCCCAGGCAGGTACGACCCCAGGGGACCTGGCGCGGCTCCTAGCCGCTACTCGCCCCCAGGAGTTGGGCCAGCAGGCGCAGCTCATCGGCGATCCAGCGGGTGATCAGGAAGCGCTCGCGGACGAGCGTGTGGCCTGCCGCGCCCATCCGGTCGGCCAGCGCTGAGTCCCGCAGGAGCGCGGCCAGCGCCGCGGCGAACTGGCTGTCGTCGTCAGCCACCACCCCGGTCTCGCCTGGCACGATCAGGTCGCGCATCGAGCCGGGGCCGACGATGACCGGCCGGGCCTTCCACTGCGCTTCCAGCACCGTCATCGGGTGGCCGGCCGGGACGGCGCGCTGGAGCACCACCCGGGCAGCGCGCTGGGCGGCGTTGAGGGCCAGGTGCCCCACCTCCGCCACTCCGGCCAGCACGTGGATGTCTGGGTCGCCTCCAATTCGGCGCAGCATTTGCTCAAAGCGGGCCCAGGCGTCCCCGCCGGCGCTGCCGAGTGGCTCGATCAGCACGAGCTGGGCCTCCGGGCAGAAACGCTTCGCCTCACGGAAGGCGCGCAGCGCCCCGAGCGGGTCGTGCGCCGCGTCTAGCGGCCCGACCTGCAACGCCAGCGGCCGGTCGGTGTCGATCCCGTGGCGGGCGAGCGTCTGGCGCCCCTCGCTGGACGTCAGCGGCGCGTTGCGGGTCCCGAGCGGGTCCAGCCCCGGGGGCATCTCCACCACGCGCGCCGCGGGCAGGTCCGGCGCGGCGAACGCGCGGGAGGAGAGCAGGATGGCGGCGTAGGCGTCCAGGTCGCCGCGCACCTCGTTCCACACCTCGGGCTGTGTCCGGCGCAGGTCGAGCTGCGTGTGCCAGACCCAGCGGGTGGAGCCCGCGCTGCCGCGCTCTGCCACCCGCGCCGCCAGCGCCACCGGCTGTGGCTCGTGGACCACCACCACGTCGTAGCCACTGGGCACCGCTGCGGCCAGCTCCTCGCCGTAGCGCCGCCAGCTCTCGCGCAGCGCCGGTCCCCAGCGCACCCGCCGGCCGGAGAAGCCGCGATACAGCTCGTGCGCGGCGTGCATATACGGCTCGGGGCAGGAGGCTACTTGCCAGTCGGCCTCCAGGCCGAGGTCGCGCAGGAGCGGGACCACCGCCCCGATCAGCTCCGCCATCGCGGTCAGGAAGGGGCTGAAGCTGACGTGCAGCACCCGCGCCCCGCGTAACGGCGCTGCCAGGGCGCGCAGCCGCGCCACCGCGCCCGCGCCGGCCGGCGCGGCATAGCTCTCCAGTCGCCGCGCCGGCGACCGCATCAGGGTGAACACCCGGGCTACCCTCGAGGCTCCGGTCTGGGGGTGGGCGCGTCCACCTGGGGCGGCCTGCCCACCGCTGCACGCTCTCCACGATGCCAGACGGGCGAATGGAATGCCAGTAACCAGATACCCCCCAGTAGCCAGGCCAGGCTTTGCAGCGCCAGCCAGATCAGCAGCCAGGAGACGGCCAGCTCCAGCCCGTGAATGCTCTGGGTGGTCGTGCCCGCTCCACTCGCCTCCACCGCCCGCGAAAGCTGGTCGATCCGACGCTGGATCTCCTGCAGGTCGGCGCCGAGCCGCCGCACCTCGTCGCGGTTGGCGCTGAACGAATCGGCCGTCGCCTGGAGCTGCGCCGCGAGCGTCCGGAACTGCGCGCTCGACTGCCCAAGCGAGGCGCCAAGCTGGCCAAACGGCCGCACCCCGAGGATCTGCACCTGGGCTAGCGCCGAGGCCTGCTCGAACGAATCGGCCAGCCCATTCGCCGCCTGGGCGGCGGTCGCCAGGCTCTGCTGAGCCTGGTCCAGGCTCGTCGCGAACCCCTGGGCCGAGGCCGCGGCGTCGCCGGTGGTGGCGGCGATCTGCGCCAGGTCCTGCTGCAAGCCGGTCTGCTGGTCGGAGACCGCCGCGCTCAGCGCCTGTGCCTGCCCGAACGTCTGGCGAGCGGCGAGGTAGCCCAGCCCGCTCACGACCAGGCCAAGCAGGCCGTAGAGGATGAGCAGGACTCCCAGGATGTGAGCCAGTCGTGGAGCCATGAGCAGTGCGTACTTGGCCAGCGACAGTGGCGCCTAGGTCCTCCCCGGGCAGCCCGCCGCCGCGGCGGCCGTGCTCGCCAGCGCAGGTTCTATACCTCGCCTGGCAGCGCGCCGGCCTCGCTAGGATCGCTGACCGCGTGGGGCGCGCTCGGCTATCATCCCTCGGTACTCTGGCTGTGGAGAGGTGCGATGGCCCGCGTGGTGGATCTGCGCAGCGATACGCTAACGATGCCGACCGACGAGATGTACGAGGCGCTGCGCCAGGCGCCCCTGGGCGACGACGTCTTCCAGGAAGACCCCACCGTCAACCGCTTGCAGGCGCTGGCCGCCGAGAAGCTGGGCAAGGAGGCGGCGCTGCTGGTCACTAGCGGGACGCAGGGCAATCTGCTTGCCCTGCTCACCCATTGCCCCCGCGGCAGCGAGGCGATCGTCGGCGCTACCAGCCATATCTACAACTACGAAGTCGGGGGCCTCGCCGCGCTGGGCGGCATCCTGCCGCGCGTGGTTCCTGACCCCGATGGCGCGCCCACCCCGGAGGACGTCGCCGCCGCCATCCGCCCGAAGGACGTCCACGCCGGCCCGACCGCGCTGATCTGCCTGGAGAATACCCACAACCGCGCGGGTGGGACGGCGATCCCGCTGGACCGGCTGCGGGCGATCGCTGAGGTCGCCCAGCGCCAGGGGCTGCCGGTGCATCTGGACGGGGCGCGGGTGTTCAACGCCGCGGTCGCCCTCGGGGTGGACGTCCGCGCGATCACCCAGCACGTGGATTCGGTGACCTTCTGCCTGTCCAAGGGGCTGTCCGCCCCGGTCGGCTCGGTGCTGTGCGGCAGCCAGGCGTTCATCGAGCGGGCGCGGGGGATCCGCAAGATGCTGGGGGCGGGGATGCGCCAGGCCGGCTGGATCGCCGCCGCCGGTATCGTCGCGTTGAACGAGAATGTCGAACGGCTAGCCGAGGATCACGCCAACGCCCGGCTGCTCGGCGCGCTGCTGCGGGAGCTGCCAGGGCTGCGCCTGGAGCCGGAGACGGTATACACCAACATGGTGTTCGTGGACGTCACTGGCACGGGCCTCACTCCCGCCGAGGTCGGGGCGCGACTGGCCGAGGATGGGATCCGGGTGGATGTCTTCGACGATCGTCGGCTGCGGCTGGTGACGCACCTGGGCATTACCCGGGAGGACGTGGAGCGCACCGCTGCCGCGCTGGCGCGGCTCGTCCGGACGGCACGCGCCTGAGCGGAGCCCGGTCGGCACTGCCGTCCGCAGCGCGGCCATGCGGGCGGGATCTCCAGACGCGGGCGGCTACAATGGCCGAAGACGCCTCCGTCGCGTCTCAGACCACTTACTGGAAACCGTATATGGACGAGAGCACTGTTCGGAGCCTCGCGCGCTGGCTGGGCATCGGCAGCATCGTCTTCGGGGTTGTGCCGGCGCTGGCGCCGCGCTGGTCCACTCGATTGTTTGCACTCCCCCTCGCCCCCGAGCCGGCCGGCGCGGCGGTCGCGCGGTCGGTTGGCGTGCGCGACGCGGTGATCGGCATGGGCCTCTGGTCGGCCGCGGCGCATGGCGGCAACTTCGCACCCTGGCTGCTCGCCCGCGCCCTGTGCGACACCGGCGACGCGATCGCCCTGGGGCTGGCCATTCGCGCCGGCGCCCGCGATCCCCGCCTGGTCGCTCTGGCCGGAATCGCCGCCGGCGCCGCGATCGGCGGCTGGCTGCTGCACCACCAGGCGCGAGTCCGCCCGGCGCTCGCCTGATCGAGCGCGGTGGCCGCCGCCGCCAGGGGCGGCTACCCTTGTGGCTCGGCGCCACCCGTTGGCAGCCAGGGAAGGACAGCATGCGGATTACGAACGTTCGCCTGACGCAGCTTACCGGCTATCTCAGCCATGAGGGGCCATTCTGGGAGGAGCGGCTCGCCCGCCCGATCGACATCTATCCCGAGCATCACGCCGAGCCGCCCGACTGGACGCCCACTGAGCCAGACGGGCGCCTGCGCATCATCTCTGCCTTCGTCGAGGTGGAGACCGACGAAGGGGTCACCGGGCTGGGCGGGCCGCTCAGCCTCGAGCAGGCGGCGGTGATCGGGCGGGAGTTCCGGCCACTCGTCATCGGCGAGGACCCGCGCGCCAACGAGCGCATCTGGGACAAGCTCTATCGCTTTGCGGTGCACGGCCGCAAAGGCGTTGTGATGCAGGCGCTCAGCGGCCTGGATTGCGCGCTGTGGGATCTCAAGGGGCGCTGGGCCGGAGCGCCAGTCTACCGCCTGCTCGGTGGCCCCACGCGGACCACCCTGCCGGTGTACGCCAGCGCGCTCGGCTACTCCATCGATCCAGAGCGTGTCCGCCAGCGGGCGCGGGAGCTGGCCAGCCAGGGCTTTCGGGCACAGAAGTGGTTCTTCCGCCATGGCCCGGGGCAGGGCCGGGCCGGGATGGAGGCGAATCTGGCGATGGCGCGCGCCGCCCGCGAAGCGATGGGGCCGGACGCCGAGCTGATGCTGGATTGCTGGATGAGCTGGGATATCCCCTACACCCTTCGCATGGCCGCGCGGCTAGAGGAGCTGGAACCGCGCTGGATCGAGGAGCCGGTGCTGCCCGACCTGATCGAAGGCTGCGCCGAGATTCGCCGAGCGATCCGCATCCCGGTTGCCACCGGGGAGCACGAGTACACCCGCTGGGGGATCAAGCTGCTGCTGGACGCCCAGGCGGCCGATGTGATCCAGGCAGACACCTACTGGGCCGGCGGGATCACCGAGATGCTGAAGATCGTCGCGCTCTGCAGCGCCTACGCCCGCCCGGTCATCGCCCATGGTCACTCGGTGCCGGCTAACGCACAGCTCACCGCGGCGATGCCGGCCGCGGCGATGCCGCTGGTGGAGTATCTGGTGAAGTGGAACGTGATCAACCAGTTCTTCTTCGCGAACCCGCTGCTCCCGCGCGACGGGGTGATTACGTTGACCGACGCCCCGGGCCTGGGGGTCGAGTTGGACGAGGCGAAGATCGCCGAACGCCGCGAACTGCGCTTCGAGTAGGCCCGCCCGCGTGGGCGCCCTGGAGCCTCGACACGCAGCCGCTGGCCTATGGCCGCTCCACCGGCGCGAGCTGCACGTCCAGCACTGCCGCCTGCCCGCTCCGCACCGCGCGGCGGGCGCGCTCCAGCGCGGGCAGTAGCTCGTCCGGCCGGTTCACCCGCTCGGCGTGCGCCCCGGAAGCAGCGGCGACCGCGGCCAGGTCGGAGGCGGGGGCGAAGCCCGCCAGGTAGCGGTCGGCGCGCAGCGCGTAGCCCTCGGGGTACTGCAGCCGGGTGACCTGCTTCACCGCGCCCCAGCCCTGGTTGTTGTAGATGACCGTCAGGAAGGGGGCGTGGTAGCGCCGCGCCGCCCAGAAGGCGGCAGTGGGGCAGCCGAAGACGAACGAGCCGTCGCCGACCAGCGCCACAATGTCGCGTCCCTGAGCCGCCAGCGCCATCCCCAGCGCGGCGCCCAGACCGTAGCCCAGCCCCGCTCCGCCACTGGCAAAGAACGTCCCCGGCCGGGTGCGCTCGATCTGGTTGAGCACCGCCAGGCGGTTGCTCACCGCCTCCTCCACCACGATCGAGTCGGGCGCCAGCGTTTCGCCGACGACGCGGGACAGCCACTCCGGGGTGATGGCATCGCCGGCGGGCTGGGGCGGCATGGCTCGCTGGTGGCGGGCCGGCTCGAGTCGCTCCTGAGCCGACTGGCGCCGCGCGGCCCTGGCCGCCTGGTCTCCCGGCGCGGCCTCCAGCGCCATGGCCAGGGCGGCCAGCGTGGCGGCCGGGTCGGCGCACACCGCCAGATCGACCGGGTAGTCCCAGAGCCCGATCTCCGCCTTGGTGGGGTCAGAATCGATCTGGAGTACCGTAGCACCGGCGCGGGGCTGCGCCCGCGCCTGGAGCCAGGGGACTTCGACGGCGACCAGCAGCAGGAGGTCGGCGTCGCCCACGTAGGGCTCGCTCACGTGGTCCAGGTGCAGCGGATGGGTGGTGGGGAAGCTCATGACACCCGCGTAGCTCTGGACCACCGGAGCGTCGAGCGCTTCGGCGAGGCGGACCAGCTCATCCACCGCGCGCGGCTGCCGGCCCGCGTCGCCGGTGACGATCAGCGGCCGGCGCGAGGCGGCAAGCGTGCGAGCGAGGCGCTCGAGCAGTGCAGGCTCGGGGACGCCGAGCGGGGCGGGGGCAGCGCGCGGCGGCTCCGCCCGCGCTGGAGCCGGCTCCTCCAGCACCTCGCGCGCGGCCATAAGGTAAACCGGCCCCCGCGGGGCGCTGAGAGCGATGCGGAAGGCGCGGTCCACCACGCGCTCCAGGTTCGCCGCGGTGCGCAGCTCGTAATTCCACTTCACGTACTGGCGCAGGATGCCCGGCTGGTCGCGCGCGTCCTGGTAGGTCTGGATCCAGTGGTCGCGGCTGCCCCGCAGCTCGCCCGCCGCCGTCCAGGGCGCTGCGCCGGCGAAGATGAGCACCGGGACACGGGCGCGCGCGGCGTTGTGGACTGCGCCACCCAGGTTCTGCGTCCCCACGTCTACGTGGACGAACACCACCTGCGGCTGCCCGGTGAGCTGCGCCGCGCCGTGGGCCGCGCTGAGCGCCACGTTCTCGTGCTGCGCCAGCACCACGGCCGGCGCTGGCTGTCCGAGCGCCGCCCGACGGGCAAAGACCTCCACCAGCGCCGGATAATCGGTCCCAATGTTCGCGAACACGCGCTCGACGCCAGGGCCAGCAGCGCGTCGACAAGCGCCTCCGCGCCGTTGCGTTGCGCCTCCATGCTACGCCTCCCGGTGGATTGCTCCCCCGGATGGTAGCGCGTCCCCGCCGTGGGCGTCGGGCTCGGGCGGCCTGAGCAGTGGCACGGCTCGTGCGCTGAGACCGGGTACGCCTCAATGGCGGAGAAGGAGTAGATATGGCGAATCCAGAGCGAGAGCAGCTTCGCGGCAAGGGCGAAGAGATCGCCGGCAAGGCCCGCCAGGCCTGGGGCGACGTGACCGACAGCGAAGAAGAGCGGGCCAAGGGGCAGGCGGAGGAGGCCAAGGGCAAGGCGCGGCAGGAGATCGGCGCGGCCCGAGAGAAGATCGCGGATACCGCCGAGGACATCAAGAACGCCGTGACCGGCGACTAGCGCCAGCAACGGCGAGACAGCACAACGCCCGGGGATAACCCATCCCCGGGCGTTGTCGCGTGGGCAACGCGAAGCTAGATGCTCTGAGCAGCGCGCGGGCGACGGTAGTAGGCGCGGATCTGGTCGCCCACCGCGCGAATGTTGTCCGTGCCGGCGGCGCGAAGCGCCTCGACCACCACGTTCAGCGGCGGGAGGGCGCCCGTTTCAATGGACAGCTCATCTAGGAACTGGATCAGCGCTTGCTCGTCCACCGGCTCGGTGCGGACCTCGGACAGCGCAATGCGAACGAGCTCACGCAGCTCGGTGTCCCGCTTGCGCTGCTCGGCGCGCTGCTGCAGCAGCGCCGACCGCCCGACGTCGCGCGGCGCGGGGCCACCCGCCGGCTGGGGTCGGCTGCTCGGCGGCGTGCCCACGACGGGCAGAGGGCCCGCCGGCGCGCCACGCGGCCGCTGTCGGCGCTCCCGTCCCCCTCCCCCGCGCTCCTCACGCTCATGGCGCTCGATGGGCCGAGCCGGGCCGTTGCGGGGCGGCGCACCGGCGCCACCGAGTGCCTTTCCGGACGGTGGCCGGGCCGCCGGCCCCTTCACTCGCGGTCGCCGCGCCGCGCGACCACGGTGCTCGAGCTCCGGCGCCTGCGCTTCGTACACCACGGCCGGGTGCTCCTCCTCGGCCGGCATGTCGCTGGGCGCCAGGCCCCGCTCGCGGAGGACTTCCAGTTGTTCTAGCAGCGCTTCTTTCAGCGATTTGCCCACGCCTGCTCCTTCTGCACACCATATGCCGCCGCAAGGGACGCAGCGGCCCGATGTGCCGGGTGCGGAATTCGCTCGTTCGTTCCCGCGCCACGCTGGACCGGGGGAGCCGCGGGCGCTGATGCAAAGCTACGCGGACCCTTACCTACGGGTCTGGCCCGCACGCGAGTGTCTGAGTGGAAGGCCTGGCGGGCACATACATCTGCCAGGCAGCAGTTCCAACACCCTGCCGCGCAGTATAGCCGACCGCTCATCTATGCGCCAATCGATACTGCACGCGAGCGGGTACATCTGCCATGTCATACATACATAGCACGCCGCGGCGAGCGGGCGCGATAATTTTCTGTCTGGAGCCATCCATGCCGCAACCGACGCTGCCCACTGAGCTCCTCGCTGCGCTGGCCGCGGTCGCCACAGCCAGCGCGGCCGCCCAGGACCCACTGGACGCCCTCCGCGTCGCGCTCGCGCAGCTCGTCGAGCGGCTCGGCGTTGCTGGCGCCCGGCTGCTTGAGCCGGATGGGCAGGGGGGCACGCGCGAGGTGGCTTGGCACGGGGCGTCGTTCCCCCTTGCGCAGTCGGAGCCGCCCGCCGCGCCGGGCCTGGTCGCCTACCCGCTGCGACTCGCCGCGCTGGAGGTGGGCTGTTTCGAGCTGCTCTCGCCTCCTGCCTGGCTGCTGGAAGGCGAGCCCGCGCCACTGGCGCTGCTGGCCGCTCAGGTGGCCCCGCTGCTGGCGTTGCGGGCTGAGTCCGCCACTCGGGCACGCGAGGCGGCTCGGGTGCAGTCGCTGCTGGAGGCGGGGCGCGCCACGGTCTCCAGCCTGGCGCTCAAAGAAGTGCTGAGCCGGGCCATGCAGGCGGTACGGGATCTGTTTGAGGCCTCGGGGGTAGCGATCTGGCGGCTGGACGAGGGCGGGGTCATCCGCCGTTTCGGCTCGCTCGGCTTGCACGAGGAATACGTCAAGGCCGTGATGAGCTTGCCCCCGGGCGAAGGGGTGCTCGGGCTGGCGCTACGCCAGGGGCGGCCGATCGTGGTCCAGGATCTGGCGCGTGACCGCCGGGTACGGATGCGGGCACAGCTCGAGCGCGAAGGGTTCCGCTCGCTGGTGAGTGTCCCGCTCCTGTGTCGGGGCCGGGCGATCGGGGCGCTGTCGGTGTACTACCGCGCCCCGCGGAGCTTCACGTCCGCCGACGAGGAGTCGCTGGCCGGGCTGGCCAACCAGGTGGCGGCGGCGATCGACAACGCTCTGTTGCACGCAACCACCGAGCGGGCGCTGGCGGAGGCCTCCGCGCAGCGGGAGCTGCTGGAGTCGGTCGTCCGACACGCGCAGGACGGTATTCTCGCGCTCGACCGTGGCGGGCGGATCGTGCTGTTCAGCCCGGGCTGCGAGCGGCTGACCGGGTGGCCGGCCGAGGCGGCGCTGGGACGACCGTTGGAAGATATTCTGAACTGCGGTTGCTGCACCCCCAGCCCGCTGGTAGTGCCAGCCGGCTACGCCGAAGCGCACGTGCGCACGGCCACCGGAGAGCTGCGCTGGCTGGGAGTGAGCACCGCGCGCATCTCCAGTCGGCGGCCACGCACTGCGCGGACGGTGGCGGTGCTGCGGGACGTCACCGAGGCTCACCAGCTCGACGAGCTGAAAACGGCGATCCTCTCCACCGCCTCGCACGAGCTGCGCACACCGCTGACCGGCATTCGGGCGTTGTCGGAGCTGCTCGCCGAGCATGAGCACGCCTCGCCCGACGCCCGACAGATGGCGGTGACGATCAACCGCGAGTCTGAGCGGCTCACCCGCTTGGTGGAGAACATCATGGATGTGGCCCGCATCCAGGCCGGCCGGATGCCCTGCGTGCCCCGGCCAGTGATGCTGGCGCCGCTGCTGCACGACGCCCGCACTGTGCTGGAGGGCGCCCGCCGGGGGCAGAGCCTCGACGTCTGCGTCGCCGGGGACCTCCCGGTGGTCTGGGCGGACCCCGACCGGCTGCGCCAGGTGCTGGACAACCTGGTCGACAATGCCGCCAAGTACAGTCCAGCGGGGAGCCGGGTGACGCTGCGCGCCGAACGGCTCGCCGACGCCCCGTTCTCCGGGCCAGAGGGGGGGCACGGGGAGCGCGGCGAGATGGTGCTGGTGAGCGTTCTGGACCAGGGGCCGGGCATTCCACCCAGCCAGCTCGAGCGGGTGTTCGAGCGGTTTCACCGCCTTAGCGACACGCCTGGCGGCAGTGGGCTGGGGCTGTACCTCTGTCGCGGCCTGGTAGAGCTGATGGGCGGCCGCCTCTGGGCCGAGTCGCCCCCGGGCGGTGGCGCCTGCTTCCGCTTCACCCTGCCGGCCGCGCCGCGCCCGGCCACCAAGGCGGCGCTGGTGGGGGCGCGATGACGGAGACACCTGCCACTCGGGTGCTGGTTGTGGAAGACGATCCGGCGGTCCGGCTGAGCCTGCGGCTGATGTGCCAGCGCGAGGGGTTCGCGGTGGCTGAGGCGGCCAGTGGCCTGCGGGCGCTGATGCTCTTCGACGAGGCGCGGCCAGACCTGGTGCTGCTGGATCTGATGCTGCCGGGGATGAACGGGCTGGAGGTGTGCCGTGAGATCCGTCGGCAGGATCCAGCCCAGCCGGTGATCATCCTGACCGCGCGCGGCGACGAGGCGGATAAGGTGGCCGGGCTGGAGCTTGGGGCCGACGACTATGTCACCAAGCCGTTTAGCCCGCGCGAACTGCTGGCCCGCATGCGGGCGGTGCTGCGCCGGGCCAGCCGGGAGATGGCCGCCCGGGCGTCCACGCTCGAGATCGACGGCCTGCGGCTCGATCTCGCGGCGCGCACCGTGAGCCGCGACGGCGAGGCCATCTCACTGACCCGAACCGAGTTCGACCTGCTCGCCACGCTAGTCCAGCAGCCCGGCCGGACCTTCTCCCGCGACGAGCTGGTGGCGCGGGTGTGGGGGTACGACGGCGAGGGTGATACCCGCCTGCTGGACAGCCACATCGGCCACCTGCGCGCGAAGGTGGAGCCCGACCCCAGCCGTCCGCGCTATGTGCTCACCGTGCGCGGTGTCGGCTACCGGCTGCGAGCGCCCGGCGAGCCGCTCGGCTGAGCGGCCGCCTTGCCCCGAGCCAGGCCGTACACCCCGCTGGCGACCAGCCGCGCCGCCTCCGGCGGGACGAGATCTTCCCAGCGCTCGCCGCGCGCCACCCGCTCGCGCACCAGCGTGGAGGAGACGCCCTGGGCGAGCCGCGCCTCGGCCGGGCTCAGCCGGAGCGGCGCGACCGCCGGCGCGTAACGGCACTGCTCGGGCCGGCGCATGAACTGCTCCACCTCCGCCGCGTCGTGCCCGCCGCGGGCGGCGACCAGCAGCCGTGCGGTACGGAAGAGCTGCTCCAGTGCCGCGTCCCGGTCGGCGTAGTAGCGGGGATCGAACACTTGGGGCAGCTTGTCGAAGCCGATCACGAAGCGGGGAGCGCGGATGCCAAGCCGCTCCAGCGCCTGCGCCTGCTCCAGGTACAGCCCGCGATTGCAGACGACCACGCCATAACGGCGTCGGCGGCGGGCAAAGGCGCACAGCACCGCCAGGCGCTGGGCAACGCTGGCGCGCAGACGGTCCTCCTTGTCAACCGTCTGAACGGCGATCGAGAACAGCAGCGACCGCGGGCCGGCGCGGAGCGCCGCCCGGGCGATCGCCGCGTGGCCACGGGTGAGCGGATCGAACGCCCCGGGGAACACGGCGACGGGCGGCGCCAGCCCGACCGCGGGCGCCAGCACGATCCGGGCGCACGGTGCTCGCTCCGCCTGGACCGCCTGGATCGCCGCGGCGAGGTCGTCGGAACGGCACTGCATGTTCGGGAGGGTAGCACAGCGCGGCGCGGCTGGGCCGGGCGCTAGCCGTGCGCCGCGAGCGAGCGGCCCAGGGTGGCGAGCGCCACGTTGACCAGCAGCGCCAGCCCGAGCAGCAGGATGCCCAGCGCCAGCGCGAGCGCGAAGTCGCCCTTGCTTGTCTCCAGCGCGATGGCGGTAGTGAAGATGCGCGTCTGGCCGACGATGTTCCCACCCACCATCAGGCTGGCGCCGACCTCGCTGATGGCGCGGCCGAACCCGGCTCCGACCGCCACCAGGACCTGGGGCCAGGCGGCCCAGACCAGCTCTAGCCCCACCCGCCAGTCGCTGGCGCCCTCACAGCGCAGCGCCTCCGCCAGCGCCTCGTCCAGCAGCGAGAGCGCCGCCAGGGTGATTCCGGCGATGAGCGGGAGCGCGACGATGAGCTGCGCCAGCACCATCGCCTGGGGGCTGTACAGCAGGCGCAGGAAGCCGAACGGGCCGCTGCGCCAGAGCAGCAGCGTCAGCAGCAGCCCGACGACGACCGGCGGCATCCCCATGCCGGTTGTCACCAGCGTCAGCGCCGCCTGCCGGCCGCGAAAGCGCCGCAGGTGCAGCAGCGCCCCCAGGGGCACGCCCAGCAGCGAGGCGAGCAAGGTGGCGCTGGCGGAAACGGCCAGCGACAGCCCGGCGATGTGGAGCAGCTCGGCATCGGCATGTAGGATCAGCCGCGCGGCCGAGACGAATGCTTCCCCGAGCAGATCCACGCACGCGCTACCCGGCCAGCTCTTCTTCGCGCTTGCCCGCGTCGGGCACAAACAGCGACTCGCCGTACTTGTCCTTGCCGAACTCCCCGATCAGCCGTTGGGTGGCGGGATCGACTAGGAAGTCGGCAAACGCCTTGCCGCCCGCGGCGTTGATCTTCACATTCGGGAACCTGGCGGGGTTGACCGGCATCACGTGGTAGACGTTCAGCAGCACCGGATCTTTCTCGACCAGGATCGGGAGAGCGATCTTCTGCCGCCAGGCGAGCCAGGTGCCCCGGTCGGAGAGGGTGTAGGCCTGCTTCTGGTCGGCGATGGTGAGCGTCTGGCCCATCCCGGTTCCGCTCTGCACGTACCAGGACTGCCCCTTCGGGTCCAGCCCCGCCTGCTTCCAGAGCGCCAGCTCAAGCTGGTTGGTCCCCGAATTGTCGCCCCGCGAGACGAACGGCGCCTGCGCCGCGGCGATCCGCTTCAGCGCCTCCACCGCGGAGGCCAGCCCCTTAATCCGGGCCGGATCGGCCGCCGGCCCAACCAGCACGAAGTCGTTGTGCATCACCAGCAGCCGCTCGGTGCCGTAGCCCTGCGCCATCCACTGCGCCTCCGCGGCCGGGGCATGCACGAGCACCACATCTGCCTCGCCCCGTGCGCCGAGCGCCAGTGCCGCGCCCGTGCCGACGCTGATCGTCTTCACGCGATACCCGGTCCGCTGCTCGAACAGCGGGATCAGCACGTCCAGCAGCCCGGTGTCCTGTGTGCTTGTCGTTGTGGCCAGGATCACCTCCCGGTCGCTCCCCGAGCGTGGCACCGGGGTCGGCGTACTCGCCGCCCGTGTTGGCGCCGCCGCCGGAGCGGCCGGCGCGGGAACACAGCCGGTGGCGACCGCCAGCGCCAGCAGCAGCAGCGGCAGCAGCGCCCTTGCCCGCATGGGCTCGAGCCTCCTTCACAGGAATCCAGTGATGCTAACATGGCCGAGCCGCGGCTACACTCTCGGGGTGGCCGCGCGTGGAGCAGCAAGGGCGGTTAAAGAGGGGCCCCCGTGGGTGCGTCTCCAACACCACGGGGGCCGGCGGAGGGGGGAATGTCCCCGCGGTCGTCAAGTCGGGCAGGTACTTGACGACGTTGCTCGGGAACCAAGTAAAGCATACGACTCCTAGTGGCAGGAAGAGTGAATAGTGTCTGAAGCGTACCTGAAAACTGCCTTAAAGGGCCTGTCGCGTCCCGCCTTGGGCTCGCCCGCGCGGGGGCTGTGGCAAACGGGCTTCGTCCAGCCAAGCAGGCAGCGGCCGGACGGCCTAGGCTTAACGGGCGGGTGTTGACCGCGGTGAGGATGATTCCCACCAGGCATAGCGGTACTCTATTCGCGGCTGAACACGTGGTGTCGCTGGGAAGCGCCGGGCGAGCCCGGGCGTTGTCGAGAGTGTCCGACCACCGGGCCGCGGGCCGGCCCGCGCCGGAACCCTCCTCTTGGCGGAGCAGGTGATCGATGCCGGGGATCGAGCTGGTGCTCGGGTTGCTGCTGGCCGTGGCGGCTCTGGCCAGCCTGGCCCGCAAGCTCCAGGTACCCTACCCCATCCTGCTGGTTCTGGGGGGCCTGGTGCTGGGCCTGGTTCCGGGGCTGCCGCGCGTCCAGCTCGAACCACACCTCGTGTTCCTGGTCTTCCTGCCACCGCTGCTATACGTCGCCGCCTTCTTCACCTCCATTCGCGACGTGCGAGCCAAGGCCCTGCCGATCGCGGAGCTGGCCGTCGGGCTGGTGCTGGCCACCACCGCGGCGGTCGCCGTGATCGCCCACCTGGTCGTACCCGAGCTCGACTGGCCGGCCGCCTTCGCCCTGGGCGCGATCGTCTCGCCGACCGATTCGGTCGCCGCGACTGCGATCGCCCAGCGGCTGGGCGCCCCGCGCCGCATCGTGACCCTGCTGGAGGGCGAAAGCCTGCTCAACGATGCCACCGGCCTGGTCGCCTTCCGCTTCGCGGTGGCAGCCGCGCTGACCGGCAACTTCTCGCTCGGCCAGGCCGGGCTGAGCTTCGTGCTGGTGGCGGCCGGCGGGCTGGCCATCGGGCTGGCGGTGGGCTGGCTGGTCGGCGAGGTGCGCCGCCGCCTGGATGACCCACCCGTCGAAATCACCGTCTCGCTGCTGACCCCCTTCGCCGCCTACCTGCCGGCCGAGCATCTGGGCGTCTCGGGAGTGCTCGCGGCGGTCGCGGCCGGCTTCTACCTGGGGCGCCGCGCCCCGCGCATGTCCAAATCGGACGCGCGCCTACTGGGTCGTTCCACCTGGGAGATGCTGGTGTTCCTGCTGAACGGGCTAGCGTTCATCCTGATCGGGCTGCAACTGCCGGTCATTCTGGCCGACGCGGCCAGTGGGTATGAGCACCCGGTCGCGGCGCGGCTCGGGCTGGGGCTGCTCATCAGCCTGGTGGTCATCGGGGTCCGCATCGCCTGGAGCTACCTGGCCCTGTACCGGCCCCGCTGGCTGTTTCCCTGGGTCCGCCGCCGCGCCCCCTACGCGCGCGAGCACGTGGCGGTCGTATCCTGGGCCGGGATGCGCGGGGTGGTCTCACTGGCGGCGGCGCTGTCGCTGCCTCTCACCGCCGACGGCTCGCCCTTCCCGGAGCGCAACCTGCTGATCCTGGTGACCTTCTGCGTCATCCTGGTGACCCTGGTGGGGCAGGGGCTCTCGCTCCCCTGGCTCATGCGCCGGCTGGGCGTCGGCGACGATGGCGCCGCCGCGCGCGAGGAGGCCCAGGCGCGCGACGCGGCCCGCATGGCGGCGCAGGCACGCCTGGACCAGCTCGCGGCCGAGTGGCCCGCCCACCTGCCGCTCATCGACACCCTGCGCGCCCAGTACGCCCACCGCGCCAGCCACCTGGCTCCCAATGGCCGCGAGCCGCTCGACGAGGCGCACCAGCAGGAGCTGCAGGAGCACCGCCAGATCCGCCATGCGGTGATCGAGGCCGAGCGCGACGCAGTGATCGACCTGCGCGACCAGGGCGCGATCAACGACGAGGTGCTGCACTGCATCGAGCGCGAGCTGGACTTCGACGAGCTGCGTATGGAAGCCTAGCGTTCCCAGAGCCGCCCCGCATGCAACACACGAGCGTTAAAAGCGCCGATGTCCCAAGGAGAAGCGCCCGATGTTCAGTGCCCGAGTCAGCCAGCTCACCGAATCGCCCACCATTGGGGTGCTGGAGCGCACCCGCCGCTTACGGCAGCAGGGGGTGGACATCGTCGACTTTGGGGTTGGCGAGCCCGACTTCGCCACGCCCCGCCACATCCAGGAGGCGGGCGCCCGAGCGATCCTCGCCGGCGACACCCACTATGTCCCAAGCCGGGGCATTCCGGCACTTCGGGAAGCGATTGCGCGCAAGCTGGAGACAGACAACGGGCTGCGCTATGACCCGGACCGGGAAATCATCGTCACGGGCTCCAGCAAGCTCGCCCTGGTGATCGCGGTTCTCACCGTGCTCCAGGCGGGCGACGAGGCGCTGCTGCTCGACCCGGCGTGGGTCTCCTACGACCCGATTGTGCGTCTCGCCGATGCAACGCCGGTGCACATTCCCTTGAGCGGGGAGGAGCACTTCCGCATCAGCGAGGCGGTGCTGGAGCGCTGGCTGACCCCGCGGACGAAGCTGCTGATCCTGAACACGCCGAACAACCCAACCGGGCGGGTTGCCAGCGACGAGGAGCTGGCGGCGATCGCCGCGGTGGCGCAGCGACACAACCTGCTGGCCATCACGGACGAGATCTACGAGAAGATCGTCTTCGCGGGCTGGGCCCACCGGAGCCTGGCCTCGCTGCCAGGGATGCGGGAACGGAGCATCGTCGTCAACGGATTCTCCAAGGGCTACGCCATGACCGGCTGGCGGCTAGGCTATCTGGCTTGCGACGCCGCGCTCTCGGCAGAGATGCTCAAGGTCCAGCAGCACGTCGTTGGCTGCGCCGCCTCGTTCGTCCAGACAGCCGCGGTGCAGGCGCTGCTGGGGCCGCAGGAGCCGGTGGAGGCGATGCGCCAGGAGTATCAGGCGCGGCGCGATCTGGTGGTCCAGGGGCTGAACAGCCTGCCAGGGGTGCGCTGCTCGGCCCCGCAGGGCACCTTCTACGCCTTCCCGGATGTGTCTGGCTGCGGCTTCGCCAGTGGCGCCGCGGGCGCGGAGTACCTGCTGGACCGGGCGCACGTGGCGCTCACGCCGGGCGAGGCGTTCGGCGCCGCCGGCCAGGGCCACGTCCGGCTGTCGTTCGCCACTTCGCGGGAGGCGATCGAGCGGGGCATTGCGCGGCTGGACGAGGCGCTGCGAGCCGTTGTGTAGGAATGGCCGCTGCCATCCGCCAGCCGTGAAGCGAGCGCGGCACAGCCTGTGCGTACGCCTCTCTCCAAGCGAGGCGGGTCCACAGCGGGAGACGTGAGACTGGTGGGCCCGACGGAGGGAGACAACTGTGCTCTTGCTACTGCTGATTATCCTGCTGCTGCTGGCGCTGGGCGGCGGGGTGTATGGGTACGGCCGGGGCTGGGGCTACATCGGCTGGTCCCCGCTCGGGCTGATCCTGCTGATCCTGATCATCCTCGCCCTGACCGGCAATCTGAGCTTCTAGCGCTCGGACGGCACGACTGCACCGGGCCCCGGCGCGAGACGTCGGGGCCCGCAGCCACCTGGCGCCAGCGCTGATCCTGCGCAGTGCAGCGCTCCAGGGTATCGTCCGGGGAAGCGACGGCAGCGGTAGGTGCGGGCTGCCTGGCAGCCCGCTTTCCCTGCCGGTGTGTCGGGGCGAGTGCGACACAGCGATCATGCACCACCCTGGACGCGGCCCCGTTGCTCGGGAACGCGAGTCTCCGCTCGGCCGAAGGCGCAGCCAGGCGGGTGGTGGTGCTTGACCGTGGGCCGCTCGCGGGCGGATCATCTTCCCACACCGTGAGATCGACCAGCAGGTCTGGCAGGGAGTGGACGAGATGGCCGAGCTGCCCGTCTGGTTTTCGCCGCTGACGCCGCTACAGTTTCTGCGCCGCAGCGCCCGGGTCTTCGCCAACCGCACCGCGGTAGTGCACGGCGAGCAGCGCTACAGCTACGCCGAGTTTGCCGAACGGGTGAACCGGCTGGCCTGGGCGCTGAAGCGGGCCGGGATCCAGCCCGGGGACCGGGTCGCCTATATTTGCCCGAACACCCCGGCGATGCTGGAGGGGCACTTCGGCGTCCCGCTCGCTGGCGCGGCGATCGTCCCGATCAACGTCCGCCTCAGCAGCGACGAGATCGCCTACATCCTGAACCACTCCGGCGCCCGCATCCTGGTGCTCGACACCGAGTTCAGCCGGCTGGTCGAGCCGGTACGCGGCCGGCTGGAGCGGCTGGAGCGGATCGTCCTGGTGCGGGACACGGAGGCTCCGAGCGCGCTGGAGGGCGACGAGTACGAGGCGTTCCTGCGGACTGGCGATACGACCGAGCCGGAGTGGACGCTGGGAGACGAGGGCGACACCATCTCCATCAACTACACCAGCGGGACGACCGGGCGGCCCAAGGGGGCGATGATGCACCATCGCGGCGCCTACCTGAACGCGCTCGGCGAGGCGCTGGAGACGCGGCTCTGGAGCGACTCCGTCTATCTCTGGACCTTGCCGATGTTCCACTGCAACGGCTGGTGCTTCACCTGGGCCACCATCGCTGTCGGCGCCGCCAACGTCTGCCTCCGCAAGGTCGAGCCGGCCCGTGTCTGGCAGCTCATCGAGCAGGAGGGGGTGACGCATTTCAACGGCGCCCCCACCGTGATGATCTCGCTGCTGAACGACCCGGCGGCGAAGACGGCGAAGCCATTGCGCAAGCTGACCATCTGCGTCGCCGGCGCCCCGCCCTCCCCGACACTGATCGGCCAGCTCGAGGCGATCGGCGCTGAGGTGATCCACGTCTACGGCCTGACCGAGACCTACGGCCCGCACACCGTCAGCGAGTGGCAGCGGGAGTGGGACACCCTGCCGGCCGAGGAGCGGGCGCGGCTGAAGGCGCGCCAGGGAGTCGCCTATATCATCGCCGACCCGGTGCGGGTGGTGGACGACCAGGACCGCGATGTGCCATGCGACGGGCAGACGATGGGCGAAGTGCTGATGCGCGGCAACAACGTGATGACCGGCTACTTCGAGAATCCCCAGGCGACCGCCGAGGCGTTCCGTGGCGGCTGGTTCCACTCCGGCGACCTGGCGGTGATGGACCCGCAGGGCTACATCGAGCTGCGCGACCGCAAGAAGGACATCATCATCAGCGGCGGGGAGAACATCTCCACCATCGAGGTGGAGCGGGCGATCTACCAGCACCCGGCGGTGCTCGAAGTCGCGGTGATCGCCATCCCGGACGAGAAGTGGGGCGAGGTGCCCAAGGCATTCGTCGTCCCCAAGGAGGGGATGAGCCTGACAGAGGCCGAGCTGATCGCCTTTCTCCGCGAGCGGCTGGCCCACTTCAAGGTGCCCAAGGCGATCGAGTTCGGGCCGCTGCCCAAGACCTCGACCGGCAAGATCCAGAAGTTCATCCTGCGCGAAAAGGAGTGGCAGGGCTACGAGAAGCGGATCCACTGAGCCGCGCTCGCCCGCTGAGATCGACTGGCTGCTGGAGGTGGCAGATGGACGTGATCAACCCGATTGTCCGGAGCTGGCTGCGCGAAGGGGAGGAAGACCCGGACCGATTCTGGGCACAGGCGGCGGAGCAGCTTCCCTGGTTCCGGCACTGGGACCAGGTGCTCGACTGGCAGCCGCCGACGTTCCGCTGGTTTGTAGGGGGCCAGACGAACCTCAGCTACAACTGCCTGGACGTGCACGTGGAGCGCGGCTGGGGAGGGCACGCGGCGCTGATCGCCGAGAACGAGCGCGGCGAGCGGCGGGTCTACACCTACGCTCAGCTCCTGTACGAGGTGAAGCGCGCTGCGGCGGCGCTACGCGGCCTCGGCATCGACAAGGGCGACCGGGTGGCGATCTACATGCCCACCTGCCCTGAGGCGATCATCCTGATGCTCGCGCTCACCCGCATCGGGGCAATTCATCTGGTGGTCTTCGCCGGCTTCGGGGCCGGGGCGCTGGGCGACCGCATCCGCCTGGCCGCGGCGAAGGCCGTCTTCGCCGCCGACGCCACCTGGCGCAAGGGCAAGGAGGTCCCGCTGAAGGGGATCGTCGACGAGGCGCTGGAAACGGGCGGAAGCCCGGTCGAGCACGTGGTAGTGCTGCGCCGCTCTGGCGCCGAGGTGCCGCTGCAAGCCGGGCGGGACCTGTGGTGGGAGGAGTTCCTGGCCGGCGGCAGGGACCAGGACGACGGGCACGTGGTGCTGGAGTCGAACGAGCCGGCCTTCATCCTGGCGACCTCGGGCACCACCGCCAGGCCGAAGCTGGCGGTCCATACGCACGGCGGCTACCAGGTGCACATCCACGCCACCGGCGACTGGGTGTTCGGACTGAAGCAGCAGGATGTCTGGTGGTCCACCTCGGACATCGGCTGGATCGTCGGGCATAGCTACATCGTCTACGCTCCGCTGCTGGCCGGCTGCACCACCATCGCCTACGAGGGCGCCATTGACTACCCGGACGCGGAGACGCCGTACCGGATCATCGAGCAGAACCAGGTGAGCGGGATCTTCACCTCGCCCACCGCGGTGCGGCTGTTGATGCGCTACGGGCTCGAGCCGACGCGCCGCCACGACCTCGGCTCGGTGGAGCGCGTCGTCTGCGCCGGCGAGGTGCTCAATCCGCCGGCCTGGGAGTGGCTCCAGAAGGGGGTATTCGGGGACCGTATCCCGGTGCTGGACCACATGTGGCAGACCGAGACGAGCGGGCCGATGGTGGGCAACCCCTACGGCATCTCGCTGCTCCCGATCAAGCCGGGCTCATCGGGCATTGTGCTGCCGGGTATCCAGGGGGCGGTGATGAGCCCGGAGGGCGAGGAGCTGGGTCCTGGCGAGAAGGGCATCTTCGTGGTAAAGCGCCCCTTCCCCGGGCTGACGGCGTCCCTGTGGGCGGAGCCGGAGCGCTACGGCCGCGATTACTGGCAGCGCATCCCTGGCAAGCTGGTCTACTTCACCGGCGACGCGGCCGCGATGGACGAGGACGGCTACGTCTGGTTCAGCGGCCGGGCGGATGAGATCATCAAGATCGCGGCGCACCGCATCGGGACGATCGAGGTGGAGACTGCGTTCCTGCGCCACCCGGCGGTGGCCGAGGCCGGGGTGACCGGCCGCCCGGACGAGGTGCGCGGCGAGGTGATCTCCGCGTTCGTGGTGCTGCGCCAGGGCTCCCAGCCGTCGGAGGCGCTCAAGCGCGAGATCCTGGAGACGGTCCGGCGCGAGCTAGGCCCGGTGGCGGTCATCGGCGAGCTGAACTTCGTCAACATGCTCCCCAAGACCCGCTCCGGCAAGATCATGCGCCGGGTGCTGAAAGCGGTGATCCTGGCGAAGGACCCGGGCGACATCTCGACCATCGAGGACGAGGGCTCGGTGGAGGAAGCGCGCGAGGCCTGGCAGCAGATGCAGCGGGAGCTGGCGGCCCAGCCCAGCCGCTGAGCCAGGGGAGCGCCACTCACCGTGGCAAGCGGGAGTGGGAAGGCAGAGCGACCTCGCGGATACGGTGCCCGCGAGACCGGGAGCCCGGTATCCGGCAGGGAGGGCCAGTGGCGGCCATTGCGATGAGCGCGTGAGGTGAACTGGGTCGATGATTGAGAACAAGGCACTCCTGCCCGGTACGCGCGTGCGGCTCCGATCAGCCTCCCACGTCCTCGAGCTCCCCGCACCGAGCGGCTCCATCGTTCGCCCCGACACGTGGGATGGCTACTCTGCCGGCGCGCTATCACGAGGCGAGTGGCGCGATCAAGAAGCTTCCGGAAATCCGCGAGGCTACCGACAATAGGGAAATCATTCGCGGCTGACACGTCTACCTCTGATACCACTCCTGCTGGACAGGCTCATGAGCAGGCTGACTTCCGCGGCGGAGCTTGGGCTGTCAGGTGTAAGGTGGCCGGGCGGAAGTCGGTGATCCGTTTATGGCGGGCGGAGCGCCGCGAACAGGTTGCGCGCGGCCAGGATGAACCCGGGGAGGGCTGGGGCAAGGTCGAGCTGATCCGCGCCGCGCAGTGCCGTGGGCTGGCCGTCCGGGCGGAAGAGCAGCACCGACTCGTCCTCCGAGTCGATCAGGAGCGCCACGGCTACCCCGTGGCGGACGTGCTAGAGACAGCGCCGAGCAGCCTGGTTCACTCGCTGCTCGGGTGAGACGATCTCGACGGCAACGTCTGGCGGCTCCAGAAAGTCGTTGGCCACCTTGCCGTCTGGCAGACGAGGAATGCGCTCGGTGCGAGAGACGGCGATATCGGGAACGCGGGACGCTCCGGCAAAGGTCGTCCGCAGCTCGGGAAAGGCGAAGGCGAGCCCGCGCGGCCGGGCGAAGGCGTTGATCCGCTCGGCCAGGCTGAACTGGAGCACACTGTGCTGCCCCCGCGGCGGCACCTTTTGTGTCACTACTCCGTCTTCGAACTCGAGCGCCGGCTTCTGCTCGGGCAGGCGGAGGAACTCGGCGAGGGTCAGCCGTCGCGTCAGCGCCAGGGTTCCCTCCTGGCGGACAGCTCCAATGGTACCAGGTCGTACCGCCGAGACCCCGCCGGCACCGCTCACTCGAGGCCGCGGGGGCGATTCCGCCGCGGCCTCGAGCCGCTACAGTGCCACGCCGGGCGCGGCTGGGTACTCGATCGTCTCGTCGGGGGCATCCTCGTTCGGTGCCACCGAGGCGAGGAGCAGCAGCGGCTCCGGGCCTGGAACGCCGATAGCGTGTAGCTGCCCGCGTGGTGCGACCAGCAGCGTCCCCGGACCGACCACGCGATCCTGGTCCTCGCCGCCGAAGCGGAAGTGCGCCCGCCCGCGCAGCACGAAGAACGTCTCCTCGGCACGCGGGTGCAGGTGGGGAACGGTCCGAAATCCCGCTGGCCAGTGCAGCAGCACCCAGCGGGTGGCAGCGGTCCCGATGAGCGCCTTGCGCCAGGGCGGCGGGCCCATCTCCCACGCGACCGCCTCCAGGTCGAGCGCTGGCAGGTTCAGGGCTTCCTCGGGCGAGACGTAGGGCATCGTGTCCTCCAGGCGAGCGTCGGCCAGCCAGTGTAGATGCGTGGGCGCGCTACGACCGCGGGGCGCGGTGGAGGCTGCCCACCGCGGAGCGGATCTCCGGCGGGAAGTCGTCGTCGAACGGGTACAGCGGCCGCGGAATCTTGTGCCAGGTCAGCCGCGACAGGTTGGCGGTGCTGGCGCCCGGCGTATCCACCACCCACATCGCCCGGGCGAACGGGCCGTAGTTGTCGCGGAACTGGAGCGCCGACTTGACCACCACGATCTTCGCCTCGCGGGGCTCCAGCCCGGCGGCGCGGTAGTAGGCCGGGTCGATCGTCATCACCGGCCGCTCCATCGCCAGGATAGCGATGCTCCCGACCTGGATCACTGCGGTGCGCCCCATGTGCCCCGCTGTGCCGGTGAACTCCGAGCCGGTGAAGACGAAGTCGCCGTCGAACAGCAGCCGCACCCGACCACGAATCGGGACCGGCGTGCTGTAGCGCGGGTCGAGCCTTCCGCCAACGGTGGTATTCACCTCGCCCCCCACGCCGGCGGCGAAGGCGGCGGCGACCGCAGGCGGATCCACCACGCTCACCAGGCAGCGCTCGGCCACTCCCAGCGCGAGCAGCCGCTCCAGCACCGCGACGCTGTCGCCCGGCGAGCCGGCCCCGGTGCCGTCGGCCGACTCGGAGAGGATCACCGGGCCGCCGTCCAGCACCAGCGCCCGCCGGATCGCCTCGTCCACCTCCAGAAGCTCGGCGTTGAAGCGGTGGCGTGCCGCCCAGGCCTTCAACGCCAGCTCCCGCGCCTCGCCTTCGGCTTGGAGCGCGCGCTGCTCGCCATCGGCCACGGCGACGACGCTGAAGCCGATGTCACTCACGTCCAGCCACGGCTGGACCGCGAAGAGCGAGGTGGACAGCATCCCCGGGGCGCGCTCCCAGCGCTTTGCCTCCGCCATCAGCCCGGCCATCGGCTCGTCGCGGGTCCCCATCCCCTCGGCCGGGACGATCATCGGGGCCTTGGCGAACACCACCACCGGCCGAACCTCGCCGCGCACCGCGGCCAGCAGCAGCCGCGCCCCGCGCGTGCCGGTGTCGTACATGTCAACGTGGGGGTAGGTGCCGTAGCCCACCAGCGCGTCGGCCTGCTCCACCATCCGGGCGCTGATGTTGGCATGCAGGTCGAGCGTCGCGACGATCGGGACGTTCGGCCCTACCTGCCGGCGGACCGCCTCCAGCAGCTCCCCCTCGGCGTCATCCGCATCCTCCAGCACCATCGAGCCGTGCAGCACCAGCAGCACCCCGTCCACCGGCCCGGCCGCCAGCCGGGCGAGCATCTCGCGGGCGACGTGCTCGAACGTCTCGCGGGTGACCGGGCCGCTGGAGACGCTGTGCGCCGCGACCAGCGGCACAATCTCTGCCCCTGCCGCGGCGAGCACCTCCAGCGCCCCGCCCATCTCGGCACGCGTTCCGGAGAGCGCGGGTAGGATCTGGTCGCCGTACAGAAGCTGGTTGTCGCGGAAGAACCGCAGGTCGGCCTTCTGGAGCACGAAGGTGTTCGATTCTTCCTGGAACTGCCCGATGGCGATCCGCATGAAGTCCTCCTAACCCATCCCCTGCCGCGGCCGCGGCTCGCGGACGGGCCACCGTTCGGCTTCGCTGCGCCTCTGGCCGCACCACCGGCGCGCTGGCCAGGCTGGCGCCCTTGTCCTTCACCCTCATTCCCCGCGCCGGAGCACCCGACCCGGCCGCGCCTTGGTCTGCCGCCCGCCATCGATGACCACGTGGCCGTTGACCACTACCAGGTCGATCCCGGCCGGGAGCTGGCAGGGCTCGGCGAAGGTCGCCCGGTCCGCCACCCTGGCCGGATCGAACAGGACCAGGTCGGCGGCCAGCCCCTCCGCGAGCCGGCCACGGTCGCGAAGGCCCACGCGCTCCGCCGCGCGGCCGGTCATCTTGTGCACCGCGGTGGCGAGGTCGAGCAGCCCCAGCTCGCGGACGTAGCGGCCCAGGACGCGCGGGAAGGCGCCGAAGCTACGCGGGTGCGGCCTGGCCTCGCCCTGGTCGCGAGGGAGAGCCAGGCCGTCGGAGCCGACGGTGGAGAGCGGATGGCGTAAGAATGCCTGCACATCCTCTTCGGTTCGGTAGAACAGCACGACCTCTACCGCGTTGCCGCGCGTTTCGCACAGCCGCAGCACCAGCTCCTCTGGCGGCACCCCGGCCTCGACCGCCAGCGCCTGCAGGGTTTTGCCCGGGCTGGCGGTGTCGTGCGGGTCCCCCGAGCGGCTAATGACGACGCGATCCCAGAGCCAGGGGATGCCGCCGAACCAGCCGGCGGCGACGTCGGCCCGGGCGCGGGCGCGGCTGCCCGGGTCGCGCAGCCGCTCCGCCATCGCCCGCGGCCCGCCGGCCTGCACCCAGCCTGGCAGGTATTGCGTCAGACAGGAGGACGAGGCAGCATAGGGGTAGACGTCGTAGGCGATGTCGACGCCGCGCTCGCGGGCATGCTCGAACAGGCGGAGCAGGTCAGCGTGGCGACCCCAGCGGGCCGGGACGTTGAGAGCGAGGTGCGAGAACTGCACTCGCGCTCCGCTCTCGCGCCCGATCCGCACCGCTTCCTCGACGTGGCCAAAGCCCTCCGTCTCCGCCCGGGCATGCGTGGCGTAGTGGCCGCCGAAGCGCGCGACGACCCGGGAGAGGGCGATCAGCTCCTCGGTGTCGGCGTAGCCCGAGGGCGGGTAGGTCAGCCCGGAGGCGAGCCCGAAGGCGCCCTGCTCCAGCGCCTGCGCGAGCAGCCACTGCATCCGCTCCAGCTCCTCCACCGTGGGCGGGCGCCGCTCCATCCCCATCACGGCGATCCGGAGCGTCCCGTGGCCGACCTGGGGAGCCAGGTTGAGCGCCGTCCCTCCGCGCTGGGCGAACGCGGCCCGGTACCCCTCCAGGTCACTCCAGGTGGGCTCGATTGTGCCGGTGCCGAGGGAGGCGAGCAGGTCCAGGTGCTGCTGCCGCCGCTCGGGCAGCGCCAGCGGGAAGGCGGAGAAGCCGCAGTTGCCGATCACCTCGGTCGTCACCCCCTGGTGAACCTTGCTCTCGCCGCGGGGATCGAGCAGCAGGCTCACGTCGGAGTGGCTATGGACGTCGATGAAGCCGGGACAGAGGGCCCGGCCGCGCGCGTCGATCAGGCGCGCCGCGGTAGCGTCGCCCGGGATAGCTCCGATGGCCGCGATCCGCTCGCCGACGACGCCGAGGTCGTCGGGCCGGGGTGGCGCCCCGGTGCCGTCGAGCAGGGTTGCGCCGCGGATCAGCAGGTCGAAGTGGGCCATCGTCAGGCGGCGCGGAAGGCGCGGACGAAGGCAGCCAGCCGGCGCGCAGCGGCGTCGAGCAGCGCCTGCCCCCGCTCGTGGTCGCCGGCCAGGGCCTGGCCGTATACGCCGTGCGGTGCTTCGCGGCGCGGCTCAGGCGGCAGGTAGGCCGCGCCGGCACCGGCCCGCGCCACCAGCTCCAGCGGTCCGCTCAGATCGGTACACTGCTCAGGCCGGGCCGCGTCCAGGTCCACGCAGCCCGGCTGGAGCGCGAGCTGGATCGATGTCTCCCACTCGCCGGCGTGGCCGATACTGCGGCCGTCGCGCACACCCAGTCGCTGCATCTCCTCCTGCACGAGGTCCCAATAGGAGAGCGCCGCCACCCGTAGGTCCTCGCCGGAGGCCTTGATCGCCGCCGCCTGGATCACCCCGGCGTTGCCGCCATGGCCGTTGACGATCACCAGCTTGCGCACGCCGTGGTGCGCCACGGAGCGGCAGACATCGTAGACAACGGCAATGAACGTCTCCGGCTGGAGCGTCAGGGTGCCGGGGAAGCCCATCCAGTACGGCGAGAGCCCCCACCAGATGGGCGGCAGCACCAGCACCGGGAACTCGTCCACCTGCTCGGCCGCGCCGAGCGAGACGGCGAGCGCGCTCCAGATGTCGGTGTCCAGCGGCAAGTGCGGCCCATGTTGCTCGATCGCGCCGGTCGGCAGCAACGCGACCGCGCCCTGCTCGACCGCCCGCGCAAGCTCGGCGCGGCGTTGCTTCTGCCAGAGCAGCCGCCGGGTATGGTCTGTATCGAGCATGACTCCCTCCTGGTGAGCCGAACAGCCCCCGCCGCGTTTCTCTTGAGGAGGCGACGTGGGTGCGCGGCTCGGCTAGCTGGCCGCCACCTCGCGCGCGGCGGCCTCGATCCCTTCCAGTGCCCGCGCCACGTCCTCGTCCGTGTGCTGGATCGACAGGCCGTGGTGCCAGGCGAAGTGGAAGTACACCCCGTGGCGCATCGCGGCGGCGAAGAAGCGCCGAGCCAGCTCGCGATCCCAGCGCGCCGCCTCGCGGTAGCTGCGCGGCTCGTCGTATAGCCCGAACAGCAGGCTGAAGCGGGCGCCCTTGGCCTGCACCCAGACTGGCAGCCCCGCCCGCTCGAAGGCGTCCAGTAGACCCTGGTGGAGCGTCTCGGAGCGCTGCAAGAGCGTTGGGTAGAACTCTGGCTTGACGATCTCGTCCAGGAAGGCGTTGGCGGCCAGGATCGGGATCAGGTGGGCGTTGAAGGTGCCGCTGTGGACCGCGCCGCCCCGCGGGGCAACCGCGTCCATGATCTCGCGCCGACCGGCGAAGGCGCTGAGCGCGGTCCCGCCGCCGAGCGCCTTGCCCAGCGTGCAGAGGTCGGGCGTGACCCCCAGGTAGCCCTGGGCGCAGCTCGGCCCGGTGCGGAAGCCGGAGAGGATCTCGTCGAAGATCAGCACCACGTTGTAGTCGCGGGTGAGCTGGCGGACCGCCTCCAGGTAGCCGGGCTGGGGCAGCAGGGTGCCGGAGTTGTAGTTGATCGGCTCCATAATGACCGCGGCGATCTCGTGCCCCTGCGCGCGCAGCGTCCGCTCCAGCGCCTCGGCGTCGTTCCAGGGCAGGACGATGACGAACTGCTTGAGCTCTGGCGGGATGCCGCCGCTCTCGGTGTAGGGGACAGGAGCATCGGCTGGGCCGGCCTGGTCCAGCGGCGGCCAGGCGCTGTAGCCGAGCGTGTCGCTGTAGCCGTGGAAGTGGCCTTCGAACTTCACGATCCTGTGCTTGCCGGTGTAGGCGCGGGCGGTGCGGACCGCGTGCCAGGTGGTTTCGGTGCCGGAGCCGGCGAAGCGCACCAGCTCGGCGCACGGCACGAGCTGGCTGATCTTGCGCGCCGCCTCCACCTGGTAGACCGTCTCGTGGGCGCACAGGAGGCCCAGGTCCAGCGCCTGCTCGATCGCCCGGCGGACGGCCGGGTGGCCGTGGCCGAGGAGCGCCGCGCCGAACGAGGTGTTCAGGTCGACGTACTCGTTGCCGTCGACGTCCCACACCCGGCCGCCCTCGCCCCGCGCGGCCAGGAACGGCCGGCCCAGCGACGGGTGGAGGCGGGCAGCGGCCGATACCCCGCCGACCAGGTAGTGCTGCGCCTGCTCGAACAGGTGGTCCGCCTCGGTCGAGGCGCGCTGTCCCATGGTCACCATCTGCGTTCTCCTCTTTACCTTTTCGTGCCCCGCTGCCACTGCCCGCCCGCCCGTTGTCGCGCCAGTCGCCCGGGCTTACTCTTTTACCGCGCCGAAGGTCAGCCCGCGCACCAGATAGCGCTGGGCTCCGGCGGCGAAGACAATGACCGGGAGCACCATCAGCGTCCCCAGAGCCGACATCTCGCCCCAGCGCAGAAACTTGTCCGACATGTAGCCGGAGATCACCACTGGCAGCGTCTTGGCGTTGAACGAGGTGAGCATCGAGGCGTACAGGAACTCGTTCCAGGAATAGACGAAGGCGAAGATCGCTGTGACCGCCAGCCCCGGCAGCGCGAGCGGGATCACTACCAGGCTGAAGCGCTGCCAGAGCGAGCAGCCGTCCATCACCGCCGCCTCCTCGATCTCCGTCGGCATATCCTGGAAGAAGCCGAGCATCAGCCAGATGACGAACGGTAGCCCGTAGGCGACGTAGGTCACGATCAGTGCCTGGTGGGTGTCGGACATCCCGATCCGGCGCAGCAACACGAAATAGGGGATGGCGGTCGTAATCGGCGGGTAGATGCGGGTGATCAGCACCCAGAGCAGGATGCTGTGCCGCAGCCGATACGGCAGGTACCGCTTCGCCAGCGCGTACGCCGCGAGCGAGCCGAGGAACACGGTCAGCGCGGTGCTGGCGAGCGAGATGATCAGGCTGTTGGCCAGGAAGTGGGGCAGATCCTCCACCGCGAAGACGTCGTGGTAGTTTTGGAGCGACAACTGGGTGGGGATCAGGATCGGCGGGTTGGTCGCCACCTGGTTGCCCGGCTTGATCGATGTCATCGCCAGCCAGTAGAAGGGGAACACCGCCAGCACGGCCATCAGCGCGGCGGCCAGATACAGCAGCGGCCGGCTGAGGCGGAAGGGGCGCGCGTGTGGATGCTGGACCGCCACAGCCATCAGCGCTCCTCCTGGCGCTCGAGCTGGCGGATGAACAGCAGCGAGATGACGAGGATGAACACCAGGAACACCCAGGACATCGCGGTCGCCTGGCCGATCTGGAAGAACTTCAGCCCGGTCTTGTAGATCAGCATCGACAGCACCTCCGTGGCACCGCCGGGCCCACCCTGAGTCAGGGTGAAGATGACGTCGAAGATCTTGAAGGCGTCCATCACCCGCAGCAGCAGTGCGACGACGATCACCGGCTTCAGCAGCGGCAGGGTGACGTAGCGGAACGCCTGCCAGCCCGTCGCCCCGTCCACCCTGGCGGCGTCGAAGATCTCCACCGGCAGCGCCGAGATCCCGGCCGCCAGGATGAAGATGACCACCGGGAGCTGCTGCCAGATCTCGACCGCGATCACCGCCCCCAGCGCCTGGCTGGCGCTGCCGAGCCACTCCTGGGGTGGGAGGCCAACCAGCCCGATGGCCCAGTTCACTACACCGTAGGTGGAGTGGAACAGGCTGCGCCAGAGCACCCCGGCCACGACCGGGGTCATCATGATTGGCACCAGCAGCGCGGTGCGCAGCAGCCCGATCAGCCGCAGACGCGAGGTGATCAGCAGCGCCAGCGCCATCCCGAGCACGAACTCGATGCAGATCGAGACGGCGACGAACAAGAACGTGACCTGAATGCTGTTGAGGAACTGAGGGTTCTTGACCAGGCCGGTGTAGTTGCCGATCCCGAGGAACACCGGGCGGCTGTTCGGAATCGACATGTTCCAGGTGTAGAAACTGAGCACCAGCGAGTACAGCAGCGGATAGACGGAGGTGACCAGCAGGAACAGGAGCGCTGGCAGCAGGAACAATGCGGACAGCAGCCGCTCCTGCTGGTAGCGGCCGCCGCGCCATACCCGCCAGCGCAGCCCGGCTCGGGTCGGCGCCTCTACCACACGTGCCATCGCTGCTCTTCTCCCTCGGCGCGTGCTGAGGCGTCGAGGCGAGCCCCAGCGCCCCAGCACGCGAGCTGGACCTGCCTCGTTACTCGGTATAGGGGAAGCTGAGCGGCGCCTGCTGGATCGTCTCGGTCCACTTCTCGGCCGCGTTATCCAGCGCCTGCTTCACCTCGGCCTTGCCCGCCATCGCCGCCGAGAGCTGCTCGGCCAGGCCGATGAACAGCTCCAGCCACTGCGGAACGTTCGGGCTGAACGGCTTGCCGCGGTCCAGCACTGCTGCTAGATCGGGCAGGTAGGGCTGCTGCGCCACCACGTCCGGGTCCGTCCAGGGCGTCTTGCGCGCCGCGACCATCTTGAACTCGGTCAGGTTGCGCTTGGCGTTGTCGGGCCCGGTGCAGTAGGCGATGTAGTCGAACGCCGCCTGCGGGTTCTGCGCCGTCTTGAAGATGACCATGTTGTGCTGGACGAAGTTGCCGGTCCCGTTCTCCGGGTAACCGGCGATCGCCCACTTGTCCACCACCTTCGACTTGCTGGGGTCCTGCAGGCTGGGCAGGATGAACGAGCCCCAGCCCTCCTGGATGGCCACGTCGCCGTTCAGGAAGGCGTTGGCCGCGTCCGGGTTGTCCCAGGCGAGGATCCCCGGCGGGCTGTACTTGGTCATCTCGTCCTTGAGCATGCTCAGCGCCTTGACCCCCTTCTCGCTGTTGATCAGCGGCTTCCAATCGGGGGTGAATAGCGGGTCGCCCTGCGACCAGTAGCGGGCGAGGAACAGCTTGACGAGCTGGGCCGGCACGCCGGCGAAGGCGAGGCCGTACTTGCCGTTGCCGGTGTTGGCCGCCATCGCCTGCTCGTAGTCTGCCCAAGTGGTGGGGAAGGTGGGGATCAGGTCCTTGCGGTAGAAGATGACCGAGACGCCGACGATGATCGGGAGTCCGTAGCGCACCCCCGGCTGGCCGCCGATCCCCTCGCCGTACTTAGCAACCGGGGCAAAAAAGCCGCTCATGTCGTAGTTGGCGTTCTTGATGAAGTCGTTGATCGGCAGCAGATTCGGATAGATGGTGTACTGGAACTCGATGTCGTTGGTGAACATGTCGAACTGGGGCTTGCCGGAGGCGATGTCCGCCTGCACCTTCGGCATCAGCGACTCCCAGGGCGCCCAGTCGAACTCGATCTTCGCCCCGGTCTTGTCCTCGAACTCGAGCGCGTACTGCTTCAGCCCCGGCTCGTAGTCCGAGCCGCCCTGGCTGAGCATCCGCATCGTCAGCCCGGCATACGGCTTTTCCTGCAGCACCGGCGCCGCCCGGCGCCCGGCCGCCAGGGCCGGCCCCGTGGTGGCGGCGAGCAGCGCCGCGGCGCCGCCCAGGCCGATGAGCCGCAGCGCCTCGCGTCGAGAAATCTTGTCGGGTTCGCGCGACGTCGCCATGATCTGCTCTCCCTTTTCCTTCGTGCTCGTGTCCACCGGTCCGGGCCTCCAGGCCTGCTCCAAGGCATCCTACCTGCCCACCGAAAACTCCGCCGAGGTTGCCGGTCAGCCTACACTGGCGTACCGTATTTGTCAACGCTGTGCAGCTTTACTAGACACATCCTCGGGATCGAGCGCGATGGACCGCGAGCGTGTTCCGGCGGGCATGCCGCCCGCCTGGCCGTACTACCAGCTTCCCTGCGAGTACCGGGACGTGCGCTTCCAGCAGCTTTTCTTCCAGGCCGACCCGGCGGCGGTTGCGCCGCTGGTCCCGGCCCCGCTGGAGCCGGTGGCCTCCGGGCTGTGCGCCAGCGTAGCGATCGATGTCCCCTTTGCCTCGAGCTACGGCAGCTTCCAGGAGTGGTTCCTCGAGGTCGAGTGCCAGTTCCGCGGCGGGCGCGGCTTCTATGTTCCGCTCGTCTGCCTGAACAACGTCCGGGCCATCTGCGCCGGCCGCGAGATCTACGGCACGCCCAAGGTCTGGGCGGAGGTGAGCCTGGAGGCGGACGGGGAGGCGCTGCTGGGGCGCGCTCGGCTGGAAGAGGCGCTGCTGGTCGAGCAGCGGACCGTGACCAACCAGCGAGCCCGCCCCGAGGAGCTGCCAGCCACCTTCCCCGCCTACCGGCTGAAGCTGATCCCGTCTGCCGACGGCCGGGGCGCAGCAGTCCGGCAGCTCGTCACCGCCAGCCCGAGCGCAACGGAGCTGCGCGACCTGCGCCGGGGCAGCGGGGAGGTCCGCTTCGGCCAGGCGGGAGGGATCGACCTGCGCGGCCTGCGGCCCCGGCAGCTCCTGGACGCCTTCACCTTTCGCCTCAGCTACGAGGAGGGCTGGGGCGAGATCGTCTACGACGAGCTGGCCGAGCTCAGAACTCGATGATCGCCCGCGCGTTCTCCCCGGCCGCCAGCGCCCGGAACGCCTCGTTCGCCTCGTCCGGGCTGTAGCGCCGAGTGATCAGCTCGTCGATCCGCAGCGTCCCGGCCAGGTACAGGTCCACCAGGCGGGGAAAGTCGTCGAACGTGCGCGCCGAGCCGTAGCGCGAGCCAAGCAATCGCCGCTCGTTGCCGAAGCCGATGATGCTGAACGGCTCCAGGACGATCGGCTGCCCGACCGCCGGCATTCCCACCGCCACGCAGGCGCCGCCCGGCGCCAGGGAGTCCCATGCCTGCTGGTAGGCGCGGGCGTCGCCGACCGCCACCACCGCGTAGTCGGCCCCGCGCCCGGTGATCTGCTTGATCGCCGCGGGCACGTCCTGGCGCGCGGCGTTGACGACGTGCGTTGCCCCCATCGCCCGGGCGAACTCGAGCTTGTTGTCGGCCACGTCTACCGCGACCAACGGGTTGGCCCCGACGAGCCGGCCGCCCTGGACGGCGTTGAGGCCGACGCCGCCGCAGCCGAACACCGCCAGGCTCTCGCCCGGCTGCAGCCGGGCGGTGTTGATCACCGCACCAACCCCAGTCATCACCGAGCAGCCGATCAGCGCCGCCTTGTCCAGCGGCATGTCGTCGCGGATCTTGATCGCGCAGCTCTCGGGCACGACCGCGACGGAGGCATAGGTGGCGGGACCGTAGTGGTAGACGTCCTGGCCGTCCAGGCGCATCCGGACCGTGCGGTCCATCAGATAGCCGAACGGCATCTGCTCGGCGCACAGCACCGGGCGCCCGGTGACGCAGTAGTGGCAGCGGCCACAGGTGGGTGCCCAGGAGATGATGACGTGGTCGCCGGGCTGGAGCCGGGTCACGCCGGGCCCCACCCGCTCGACCACCCCGGCCCCCTCATCGCCCAGCACCATCGGGACCGGCATCTCGCCCCAGGAGCCGTCCGCGGCGTGCAGGCAGCTATGGCAGACGCCGCTGGCAGCTATGCGGACCGCCACCTCGCCCGCCCGGGGCTCCTCCAGCTCGACCTCTTCCACCGTCAGCGGCTCGCGCACCCGCCGCAGCACGATCGCTTTCATCCCTCGTCTCCCTGCTCCGCTTGCCAGCTACCAGACCGTCCAGCCGCCGTCGACGACGATACTTTGCCCGGTGACGAATTTTGCTCCCTCCGAGGCCAGAAACACGACCGCCGCCTTCAGGTCGTCGTCGTCGCCCACCCGGCGCATCGGGGTGCCGGCGATGAGCGCCGCCTCCAGCTCCGGGGTGACCAGCGGCCGGTTGTTCTCGGTATAAGGGAACATCCCCGGGCAGATGGAGTTGACGCACACCCCGAACGGCGCCAGCCGCGCTCCGAGGTAGTGGGTGATGCCCTGCAGCCCGTGCTTGGCGGCGAAGTAAGGGGCGTTGTCCCACTCGATCCCGGGGTAGCGGGAGCGGTCGCCGCCGACCAGGCCGTAGATGGAGGAGATGTTGATGATCCGCCCCCAGCGCCGCTCGATCATCTCCGGGGCGAAGAGCTGGCAGAGACGGAACGGCGCATCGAGGTTCACCGCCAGGACGCGGCGCCAATCCTCCAGGGTGACCTCCAGCCAGGGCTTCACCTGGCCGCCGCCGGCGTTGTTCACCAGAATGTCCACTCGCCCGGCCTCCGCCTTCAGGCGCTGCAGGTCGGCCTCGCTGGTCACGTCAGCCGGGATCACCTGTGCCTCCACCCCGAAGGCGCGCACCTCCGCGGCGCAGCCCTCCAGCGGCGCCTGCCGCCGGCCGCAGAGCACCAGGTCGGCACCGGCCTCGGCCAGCCCGAGTGCCATCTGCTTACCCAGCCCGGTTCCGGCGCCGGTGACCAGCGCCCGCCTGCCCTCCAGGCTCAACAGCCTCAAGCCCATCTCGCCTCTCCTTTCCGTCAGTTCACAGACGTGGGGACGCCGTCCGGGCCGCCCCGCAGGCCGGCCGGGATGATGCCAGCCATCAAGTGGACGAGCTGCGGCTGGGTGACGCTCGCGGCCGGGCCGTCGAAGACGACCTGGCCGAGCCGCAGCACGACGATGCGATCTGCCACGGAGAACACCGTTTCGATGTCGTGGGTGATCATCAGGATCGCGGCGTTGCGGGCCGCGAGCGCGCGGATCAGCGCAAGGACACTCTCGGTCTGGGCGACACCCAGCGCCGCGGTCGGCTCATCCAGGATCACCAGCGCCACGCCCCGCTCGGCGACGCGGGCGATGGCGACGGATTGGCGCTGGCCACCGGAGAGCGAACCGACCGGCTGGTGGTAGTCGTCCAGCGCGATGTTCAGCTCCAGCAGTCGCTCGCGGGCGATCTGCTCCGCGGCGGCATCGTCGCGCAGCGCGAGCGGCCCCCAGGAGGTGCGTACTGGCTCTTTGCCCAGCACCAGGTTGTGGGCGGCGCCCAGGTTCGGGCAGAGCGCCAGGTCCTGGTAGACGGTCTCGATCCCGGCGGCGCGGGCAGCGGCCGGGCTGTCCAGCCGCAGCGGCCGGCCGAGCAGCTCCATCATCCCCTCGTCGGGCTGCAGCACCCCGCTGATCATCTTGATCAGCGTACTTTTGCCGGCGCCGTTATCGCCCACCAGGCAGACGATCTCCCCGGCCGCGACCGCCAGGCTCGCCTGGCGCACCGCGGCGATCGAGCCGAAGCTCTTGGACAGCTCCCGGGCGCAGAATACCGTCTGGCCGGGCGGAGTCGCGGCCCGGGCCGGCGCCGGGGCCGTTCGGCGCTGCTCCACCTCGGCCCGCAGCACGCCACGGGTGTCTGTTCGCGCCTCCCGGGTGACGCTGCGCGCCCGGCGATAGGCGGCGTACTGGTCGGCCGCCAGCGCCAGCAGTAGGATGCTGCCGCGGGCGATCTGCTGGTACCAGTCCTGGAGCCCGGCGAAGATCATCCCAGCGTTCAGCACCCCGATGGTGACGACCCCGATGAACACGCCGAGCGGGTGGCCGGAGCCGCCGGTGAAGCCGACCCCGCCCAGGATCACCGCGGTCAGCACGTCGAACTCGAAGCTCAGCCCGATCGCCGGCGTCCCGCTGCCCAGCCGGGCGGTGGCCAGCACCGCCACCAGCCCCATCAAGAAACCGTTGAAGGCGTACAGCCCGGTGACGAGGGTGTCTGTCTGGACGCCGTTCAGCCGAGCCGCGGCGGCGTTGCCGCCGATCGCGTAGGTGCGCAGCCCAACCACGGTGCGGGTGAGCACCAGGCCGCCCAGCACGAACACGACCAGCGCCACCAGCACCGGGACCGGCATCGGCCCGAGATATGTCCGGCCGAGCGCGAGGAACCCGGCCGGGAAGCCGAACACGGAGACACCGCCGCTGACTACGTAGGCGAGCCCGCGGTAGATCGCGGTGGTTCCGATCGTCACGATGAGCGGCGAGATCTTCAGCACCCGCACCAGCAGCCCGTTCACCAGCCCCAACAGCGTCCCGAGTGCGAGCGCGACCACGACGGTGAGCGCCGGGTTCTGGGTGGCGCGGGCGACGACGGCGCTGACGATCGAGATCAGCGCGTACTGGCCGCCGATCGACAGGTCGACATTGCCGGAGATGAGCAGGAACGCCTCCCCGACCGCGGCGATGGCGATGGAGGAGGTGCTGAGCAGGATCGTGAAGCCGTTGCTCACGGTCAGGAAGTTGTCGAAGGCGACCCCGAAGAACAGGATCAGGGCCAGGCAAAGCAGCGCCAGCCCGAGCCGATTCATCGGGTCCCAGGCCCGCGCCGCGCGGCGCGGACTCCGCGCTCGGAGCAGGCTCAGCCTCGCAGTTGCCATCTCCGCTCTCCCGCGGCCGCCCCCGGGCTAAGCGGAGAAGTCGATGAAGTTCTGGCGGGTGTCGTAGCTGATGCTGCCGAGCATGGTGAAGTACGTCGAAGCGGACTTCCAGGTGTTGCGAACGTCGTCCATCGACGCCTGGAAGGCGTCGATCGTCTCCCCCGAGTTCAGCTCGATCGCGTTGAACTGCATTACCTGCGGAATCGTCTTCCCCTCCAGCCAGTCGGCGGCGAACTGGCCCCAGGCATAGCCCATCATCGGGTAGGCGAAGGCGAAGCTGGCTTTGTAGGGACCGCCCTGGCGCACCTTGTTCAACGCCTCCTTGTCGCCGTCGATTCCGGAGATGTAGATCTTGTCGTTGGCCTTGCCCGCGGCTTCCAGCGCCGCCAGCGCCCCCAGGCAGAGGGTGTCGCCGCCCAGGATAACGTTGACGTCCGGGTGCGCCTGGAGCACGGTGTTCATGGTGTTGAAGCCGGCCTCGTTGGTGATCTTGCCGGCGTTCACGTCGCTGACGATCTCGACACCCGGGCCGGCCGTCTTCACCCCGTCCAGCACCCCCTTGTGGCGGGCGATCAGCACCTCGATGGTGTCGATGTTGAAGTAGTGGACCTTGGCCTGGCCGTTCAGGTTCTCGGTGATCCACTTCGCCGCCGCCAGCCCCTGGGTGTAGCCCACCTTGTACTGGTCGGCTACCGCCTGTACCGTGCTCGGCGGGGTGACCAGCGACATCACCGCGATCCCCTGGTCAATCGCCTGCTGCATCAGCGGCTTCTGGGCGTTGGCGTCCAGCGGCTGGATGCACAGCGCCGCGATTCCACGCTGCAGGAAGGTGTTGATCTGCTCGATGTTCTTGGCCGAGTCGTCGTTGGCGATCGCGGTAATGAAGTCGAGCCCACGGTCCTGCGCCGCCAACTGGATCGAATTGGTGATCGCCAGGAAGAACTCGGCGTCGGAGGTGTTCGCCCAGGCGATGCGGGCCGGCAGGTCCGGCTTGGACCCGACGCTGTCGCTCGGGACGAACGGCTGAAGCTGGCTGGTGGCGGTGACCTTGCCGGGGGTGGGCGTCGGCGTGTCGTCGGCGGCGACGATGAACCCGGCCGAGCGCGTCGGCGCGGCCAGCGCAGAGGAGGAGACTGCAGCGAGCAGAGCGGTCGCGCCGCCAAGGCCGAGCAGCCGCAGCATCTGCCGCCGCGAGACTGTGCGAGGGGCTGGAGAAGCCGACATACATGTCCTCCCAGAGTATGGCCAGAATGTGAACGACGGGTTGGCTGTGCCGGAGACCTCTTCAGCATCCCGCCAGCGAGGAGCATGGCGGGATGGGGCCTGTACCTCGCCCTCCTTTCGCCGTCGCGCCGGGGTGCTGGGGTGGACCACCCCCAGGCCGTGCCTGGCCTCGGCCAGGTGTGCAGCGAAGCTACACGACTGTTCGCAGTTTGTCAACACTGTCCAGAAACAGCGGCATGAGGAACGGCCAAGCGGGGCAGGCTCGCGGGCGAGGCCAGCCGCGCGCCGCTGGCGCCATCGAACAGGTGGACTGCCTCGGGCGGGACGTGGAAGCCGAGCGGGGCGTGGGGCGCGGCGCTGACGGCGCGGCTCGGGGTGATCGCGACGATGGTGGCCCCGCCCACGGCCAGATAGACGACGTCCGGGGAGCCGAGCCGCTCGACCAGCTTCAGCTCCGCGGTGTGCGGCAAGCTGCCGGCCGGGCCGACCTCCACTGCCTCGGGCCGGAAGCCGGGCAGCAGCTCCGGGGGTGGTGCTGCGAGGCCATTGGGCAGGGGGACCTGGAGGCTGCCCGCGTCCAGCACCGCGCCGGCCGCGGGGTCGGCCGCCAGCCGCGCCGGGAGAAGGTTCATCGGTGGGCTGCCCAGGAACGTGGCGACGAAGGTGTTGGCCGGGCGATCGTACACTTCCAGCGGCCCGATCTGCTGGACCCGCCCCTTGTTCAGTACCACCACCGTGTCGGCCAGCGTCATCGCCTCTCGCAGTGCTCAGTGGGACAAGATCCCGTGAGCGACGCATTGCAGGCGATCGAGGTGGCCAGCGCCATTACCTCCGAAAATGGGACTGGCCGAAGGAGCGCGCTGGCCGCCCTGGGCAGGCGACACCGAGAGTTGTCCGAGGTCTAACACGGCGGTAACGCTGTGGCTGAGCTTGTGGCACAGCGGCTGCATAAACAGAAGTGGTAGGAGTGGGCCAGAGCAGAGCCCCGAAGATGGAGGAGAACAGCCGATGCGGACACCACGGACGCTCGCATACCTGATTGGCTCGTTCGGAATGCTCGCGTGGACGACGGTCGGTAGCGCCGCTGCGCAGCAGGCGCCGGACCCGGCCACGAACTGGGTCGCCAATCACCCCGAGGTGGTGATGGATTGGGCAACCAACCATCCGGATGCCATGATCGACTTCATCACCAACCATCCGGAGGCGTTCATCGACGTTATCAATAACCACCGCCAGGCGTTTATTGACGAGGTCACCAACCACCCGGATGCCTTCCTGGATGAGGTGGCGAACCATCCGGACGCGGTGATGGACGAGATCGCCAACCACCCGCACGCGTTCATTGCCGAGGTGAACAACCACCGCGACGCCTTTACTGACTTCACCCGCAATCACTGGGATGCGTTCACCGACGCGCTGGCGAACCACCCGGACGCCGTGCGGGACGAGATCTTCAATCACCCGGACGCGATGCAGGCGCTGATTACGAACCATCCACAGGCGTTCGCCGACTTGATGAACGCGCTGCAGCACGGCTAATCCGCGGGGTCTTCAGGCACCTGGCCTGGTTGGTATAGGGAGCAGGGCCGCGGCCGATCGGCCGCGGCCCTGCCGCGTTTGTCGAGCCCCGGGGAGCAGGGGCAGCGGTGCGAGGCGAACGCGGCGGCCTGGCTTACTTGAAGTGGCTCAGCGCCAGGGGCCGGGCCCAGCGGGAGCTCTTAGCTCGGGCGCGGTGGACGGGCTCGGTGTACACCCGGCTCCAGGCGATCTGCCCGTCTCGGACCCCCAGGATCATCACTCCGTGCGCCTCGACTGCAGTCCCGCGCCCAGCCAGTGTTCCAGAGCCGAGCAGCTCGATCCAGATTGCGTCCTGCTCGACCGCGGCACGCAGGACTTGCATGCGAAAATTCGGGACGTGGGTGAAGATCGCGGCCCAATTCTCCCGCACCCGCTCCCGACCGCGGAAGCTGCGCTCGGGGTAGAAGAGGTGCTCGTTGCACAGGTCTTCGGCGAAGCAGGCGGCGACGGCGTCGGCGTCGTGCCTGCTGATAGCTCCGAGCAGGCGGTCCAACACCGCCGCTGGGCTCAACTGGTCCTCTGCATCCATTACGCAGCTCCTTGTTCCAGGCTTCCGGTGCTCCGGGGCTGATTGCCAGCCAGCATACGCTCCGCGAGCGACTTCGCCGTGAACGCGCTGCGTCCGGGCCTGCCGCACGACAGCCACGGATTAAGGGGATAGGTACGCCAGCCTGCCGTTTCACGCTGGGAGCACTGACGTCCTCTACGCAGTGAAATGGCCCGGGGCAGAGCTCAGGATCTCCTGGCCATCCCCGGGTCCCCCGGGACCTCCGCCTCTGCCGGGTAGTACCTCCGTCGCTGACACCAGTCCGCCACGCGCCCAATGGAATGAGTGGCGGCCCTGGACCAGGCGACGGTCGAACGATCGGCGCCGGAGGGGGATCCTGGCGGCCGGGAGAGGCGAGGAGTGACACGAGGCAGGACGCCTGAACCGCCCTGGGTGCTGATCGTCCACCCGGATCCGCTGATGCGCGAGGCGCTGGCCTGGGCGCTGCGCGCCGCCGAGCTGCCGGTGGAGACTGCTGGCGACGCCGAGGAGGCGCTGCGCCTGGCCCGAGCACGCCGCCCGGACGCGGTGGTGCTGGACTGGCAGCTCGCGCCACCCCACGCGCCCAGGCTGGTGCGGCGGCTGCGACGGCGCTGGGGGCGCTCCCTGCTGATCCTGGTGCTCGTCGCAGACGGCTACCTGGGGGCGCCGGCCCCGCGGCAGGCGGACGTGAGCTATGTGGAGCATCCAGTAGCCCCAGAGAGCCTGGCCGCGCTCGTTCGGCGAGCGCTGGCGGCGCGAGCGGCCGGGTAGGCGTGAGGCGGCGCCTGGCAGGTGTGAGCCGAGGGAGCCAGAGAGCGCCAGGTCGGTTCAGAACGACGGCGGGGTGCCGGCGCTGATGGCGATTACCGGGATCGTCCCCGGGTTCACCAGCCGGTGGGGGATCGAGCTGTCGAAGGTGATCGCGTCGCCCTCCTCCAGCACGAACAGCTCCTCGCCATAGTAGAAGTGCGCCGTCCCCTGCAAGATGAGCTGGCTCTCTTCCCCCTCGTGGCTCCAGCCGACCGCTGGGACCGCCTGCCCGGGCCGAACCTCGATCTGGACGAACTCCAGCCGCCCCTGGAGGTCCGGGGAGAGGAGCTCGTAGCGGATCTGCGACGCGGGCAGGCTGAGCACCTTGCGCTCGCCGCGCCGCACCACTCGGGCTCGGGCCTGTCTGGCAGCCGGGAGCGGGGCTACCCCGTTCGGGCTAACGGCATCTTCCGGCTCGTCGAAGAGCATCCCGACCCGGATGTCCAGGGTGTTGGCGATGCGACGGAGCACGTCTACCGACGGGCTGGAGGTTCCCCGTTCGATCTGGCTGATCAGGCTGCGTGACACGCCTGCCCGGCGAGCCAGCTCGCTGCCGCTCAGCCCTCGCTGCATGCGTAGCTTGCGAATGTGCTGGCCAAGCACGTCCGATCTCGCCCTCCATCTGGTGTCGAGCACGCTCCGCCCCGTGCTCGGGTGACACAAGCATATAGTATAGCTTTACACCTACTGTGATCGTGGACAGCGGCCGGCATGCCCGACGCAGCGGGGCAACCAGGGTCTGTCAGCCGAGCGGGACAAGCGACGAGCCGCCCGCATCGCGCGGGCGGCTCGAAGGGCTGAGGGACGTGTGGCGCCGCTCGCGGTCGCGGCGCCCGGCGGCAGCGCGCCTAGCTGGCGGCGCCGTCGCGGTCGCCACAGCCGAGCAGGCCGTTCGCGCACGCCCCGGTCGCGACGAGCGGAAGCGGTGGCGTGGTAAGGAGCTGGGCCGCGGCGGCCCGGCGCCACGGGCGCCCGGTCTCCGGACGCGCCGCCGGGCTGATGAACGCGCCGGGGCGATGGGACCAGGTGAGGCCGTACACCGCCAACTGCTCCTCCTTGCTGCTCGGCCGCGGCCGGCTATCGGCGCCCCAGCGGAGCGAGGCGAGCGCGAGCGCGAGGAACAGGCCAACGAACACCAGTGCTTCCATGATCTGCCTACCTTTCTCGGGCGAGTGCTGGCTCGCCACACGACGGGACCTGACCGTCCAGGCGCGCGGCGAGAGCGCGGAGCGCCTGGGCCAGGATGGTGCGGGGACCGGGGTGATGGGAACGGACCTGGCGGGCCAGCCGGAGCTGGCGGGCCTCGGCCTCAAAGCGGTCCAGGCGCTCCTGGACCTGCCAACTGAAGAAGTCGAGCTCGTGCACCGGTGCCTCCCGACTGTGAGCAGTACGACGGACACTGCCCAGAGATGAAACCCCCGGGCCGCGCCGCCGTGAAAGGGCGAGCGCCCCTTGCTTCGAGCTGTGTAACCGTCTATACTGCTTGAGATAGTTACATCATACGCCGGTCTTGCTAACCTGTCAAGTACTTTTAGAGGGTTACATCTATGATGCTGGGCGGCGCTGCCCTTCCTTCCGCCGGGACGCTCCGGCCGATCACTCCAGCGCAGGAGTTCGATCTCTCCGCTGGCTGCCTCTGTCTCGACTTCGCGAATACGGTGAGCCGTCGCCCGTTGGATCCGCCCCTGGAGCGGCTGCATGGCTTTGCCGACCTTGTCACCTGGAGCCGGCTGGCCGGCCTCCTCGATGCGGCGGAGGCCGAGGTGCTCCTCGCCGAGGCGGCGCGCCGGCCAGCGGAGGCCGAGGCGGTGCACGTCCGGGCGATCGCGCTGCGCGAGGCGATCTTCCGTATCGTCTCCGCCACAGCCTCCGGCCAGGTGCCGGCCGAGGTGGACGTGGCGACACTGAACGACGAGCTGCGGCGGGCGCTGGCCCACGTGCGCCTGGTTCCGTCAGCGGGCCGGTTCGAGTGGGGCTGGGAGCCGGACGAACGCGCCCTGGACCGGCTGCTCTGGCCGATCGCCCGCTCGGCCGCCGAGGTGCTCACCGGCGCTGACGTAGATAATCTGCGGGTCTGCGAAGGCCGGACCTGCCGCTGGCTCTTCCTGGACACCACCCGGAATCACAGCCGCCGCTGGTGCGACATGAAGACCTGCGGCAACCGCGCCAAAGTGCGTCGCCACTACGAGCGGCGCAAGGGGGTGGGCGCCCAGGCGCGCCGATAGAACTCCCTCCGCTACGGCAGCCGGCGGACTTCCTCCACTCGCCCCTCCAGGCTGGACTCGGCGTCCAGCAGGGTGCGGCGCAGCGCGCGCAGCGTCTCCGGGTCCGGGCGCTCCCAGAGCCCGCGGTTCGCCGCCTCCACGAGCCGCTGGGCGGCGTCGCGCAGCGCCCAAGGATTGCTCTGGCGGAAGAACTCCTGCATGGCGGGGTCCAGCACGTAGGTGCGCGCGAGCTGGTCGTACATCCAGTCGTCCACCACGTCCGCGGTCGCGTCGTAGCCGAACAGGTAGTCCACCGTCGCCACCAGCTCCAGCGCCCCCTTATAGCCGTGGCGGGTGATCGACTGGATCCACTTCGGGTTGACCACCCGCGAGCGGAACACCCGCAGCGCCTCCTCCTTCAGGTCGCGCACCCGGGCCCGGGCCGGGTCGGAGGTGTCGCCGAAGTAGCGGTGCGGTGGCTTGCCGGATAGGGCGCGGATGGTGGCGATCATCCCGCCGTGGAACTGCAGGTAGTCATCCGAGTCGAAGATGTCGTGCTCGCGGTTGTCCTGGTTCTTGGCCGCCACCTGCACCCGGCCGAGCACGGTGCGGAACTCGTCGCGGGCGTCCACCCCGGCGGCGTCGGCGGTGTAGGCGTAGCCGCCCCAATTCACGTAGGCCTCGGCGAAGTCGGCGACGCTGGACCAGTTCGACTCATCGATGAGCGGGAGGATGCCGGCGCCATAGGTGCCGGGCTTCGAGCCGAAGACGCGGTAGAGCGCCCGCCGCCGCGCCTCCTCGGCCGAGCGGCCCTGGGCCCGCTGGCGGGCCAGGTCGGCCAGGTAGCGCTTGCGGACGAAGTTGTCCTCCGGATGCTCGTCCAGCTCGGCCACCAGGCGCACCGCCTCGTCCAGCACCGCGATCACGTGGGGGAAGGCATCGCGGAAGAAGCCCGAGATGCGGCAGACCACGTCGACGCGCGGCCGGCCAAGCCGCTCCAGCGGGACGACCTCCACTCCTACCAGCCGCCGGCTCTCCGGCTGCCAGCACGGCTTGACCCCGAGCAGTGCCAGCACCTGGGCGATGTCATCGCCGTGGGTGCGCATCGCGCTGGTGCCCCAGATGGACAGCCCGACGCTCTCCGGATAGCGCCCGGTCTCGCGCCGGTAGCGCTCGAGCAGCTCGGCGGCGAGCTGCTCGCCGACTCGCCAGGCGGCGCTGCTGGGCAGGGTGCGCGGATCGATCGCGTAGAAGTTGCGCCCGGTTGGCAGCACGTGGGCCATCCCGCGCGTCGGCGCCCCGCTCGGCCCGGCCGGAACGTAGCGGCCATCCAGCGCCCGCAGGAGATTGCCGATCTCGTCTTCGGTACGGCGCAGGTTCGGCACCAGCTCGTCGCAGACGAAGCGGAGCACCTGCTCTACCTGCCTCCGGGCCTCGCCGGGCGCCGCGGCCGGCAGAAGGCGGCGCAGCGCCGGGACAATGGCGGCGGGCGCGAACGGAGCAGGGGGCTGAGCGCCGTCCAGACAGGCCCCCTCGCCCTCGCCCGCCAGCGCTGCCACCAGCGCTTTGGCGGCGCGGTCGATCTCCTCCACCGCGTCGGCATTGCTTCGCAGCGGCCGGCCGGCACGGGCCTCCAGGGTCGGCAGGGGGGTGGGCAGGCGGGCGCCCAGATCACCCAGGAGCGCCTCCAGGTCCGCGCCGAAGCAGGCAGCGACGGCGGCGCGCAGGCTGGGGACGTACAGGTTGGGCAGGCGGACCAGGGCGAGGATGAGGTCGACCAGCGCCTCACCCTGAGGCACCTCGCCCAGGGTATGCAGGCCGTTGCGGATCTGCAGCCCGGCCAGCTCGCAGAGGTAGCCGTCGATGTTCTCGATCAGGTGGGCGAAGTCCTTGCCGCGCATCTCGGCCAGGGTGACCGGAGTGCCCTCCTCGGTCAGCTCGTCGTCCCAGGGGTGGGTGTGGTCGCCCAGCGCCTGCTGGCGCTTGAGCATCGCCTTCAGGTCCTCGTCCAGCCTGGCCGCGGTGAACAGCTCCCAGATCTGCTGCTGGATCAGCGGCAGCTTGGCTGGATCGAGCATCTCCACCTGGTAGTACTCGTCCACCAGCCGGGCCAGCTTGTCGAGCTGGCCGTAGGCGTCGGCGGTGGTGAGGGGCGGGGTCATGTGATCCACCACCACCGCGTGGGCGCGGCGCTTCGCCTGCGCCCCCTCGCCGGGGTCGTTGATGATAAACGGGTAGATCAGCGGGAGATCGGCCTGGAACAGGTCCGGGTAGCAGGTGCCGGATAGCCCCACGCCCTTGCCGGGGAGCCACTCCAGGGTGCCATGCTTGCCGACGTGGACGATGGCGTCCGCACCCCAGCCCTCGGGCGGCGGGGCGGCGAGCCAGCGGTAGAAGGCGGTGTAGTGGTGGGTGGGGGGCAGGTCGGGCATATGGTAGATCAGGTTCGGGTCCAGCCCGTAGCCACGCGGCGGCTGGATGGCGACGAAGGCATTGCCCAGCGCCAACCCGGCGACGGCGATGCGCCCGGCGGCGACGTAGGCGTCGCCCGGCGGCGCCCCCCAGCGTCCCTCGATCTCCCGCTGGTTCTTCGCCGGCAGCGCCGCGAACCACTCCTGGTACTGCTCTGCCGGCACCCGCGCCGCGGCCTGGCGAAGCTGCGCCTCGGTGAGCAGCTCCAGATCGTAGGAGCAGCGATCCACGAGCATCTGCAGCAGCGCGTCCCCGCTTTCGGGGATGTCCCGCACGTCGTAGCCAGCCTGCTTGAGCGCCCGCAGGACGCGGATGAGCGAGGCGGGGGAGTCGAGCCCGACCGCGTTGGCGATCCGCGACGCCTTAGCGTTGTAGTTGGTGAGCACGAAGGCGACGCGCTTCTGGGCGTTCGGCTTCCGCCGCAGCACCGCGAAGCGGCGGGCGAGCCCCACCAGGCGAGCGATGCGCTCCGGATCGGGCATGTACTGAATGACCGGGCAGCCGAGCGCGCGCGCCGTGGGGCCCGAGCTGGCCGCCGCAGAGTCTTCGCCACAGGCGCAGCGCGTCTCAGCCGCCCCGAGAGTGGGGACAGCGCCCGGTTCCATGGCCTGCGCTGCTCGGGCATCCGGCGCCGCGTGGGAGCAGACCGAGCCACGCCCAGGGTCGACCGTTTCTTTGAATGAGATCGGGACGGTAATAATGCGGCCATCGAACTCGGGGATGGCGACGTTCATCGCGGTGTCCAGCGGGCCCAGGCCGCGCGGGGAGGCCTCCCACAGGGCCCGGCTCATGCTGGCGTTGATCGCCTGGAGCACCGGCACGTCGAGCCGGGTGAGCGCCTCGACGGACCAGCCGCTCGGGGTGGGGCCGTCGGTGACAAAGGTGCCCATCGCGAAGCTCATGGTGGTGACCAGCACGTCGACGATCGGCCGGCCATCCTGCAGGAAGTAGCGCAGCGCGGCCGGCAGATCGCCGTCGTCGTTGTCCTTCAGCGAGTAGGCGAAGACGGGCAGCGCGTTGAGCCCCTGGCGGTCGCACTCGGCCACCAGCGCGTCGACGAAGTCGGTGTTCCCGCTCTGCAGGTGGGAGCGGTAGAAGAGGATGCCGACCGTGGGCCGGGCGGGGTCGCACTGGGCGCGCCAGGCCTCCAGCGTCGCGACGCCGCGTCCGGGCAGATACACCCCGTGGCGGGGCTGCTCGGCCGGGCGGTCGAAGCCGAAGCCCGTCGCCAGCAGGTGGTCGCTGAGGAAGCGCAGGAGCTGCTCGACGTTCTCCGGCCCGCCGAACTGGAGGTAGGCGAACGCCTCGTGGGCGACGGGCACGCCGACGTTGGAGAGCGCGGTCAGCTCCGGGTCCAGCGCGTCGGTGCCAGGCAGGCAGAGCAGCCAGGTGTCGCGCACCTGGGCGTCGCGCACCAGCCGCTCCAGCCCGTGGGCGAAGCTGGCCCGGCCGCCGAGCAGGCGCAGGATGACGACCTCGGCGCGCGGTAGCTCGGCATCCAGAAAGGCGTCCACGTCCTGGTCCGTCTTCAGGTAGCTCAGGTTGGCGGCGCGCACGGGTGGGAAGTCGGGCGGCAGGCGCCGCAGCGCCTTGCTGAGCGCTAGCAGATCGGTATCGGCGTGGGTGAGGAAGAGGAAGCCCTCGGGAACGACCTCCAGGCCGCGCGGACGAGCCGGGCGGCGGTCGTCCAGGTGCTGGCCATCCGGGCGGTCCTCCCAGGTGAAGCCGGTGAAGTAGTAGTTGGCCAGGTCTGGCGGCGGGGGGAGGTAGGCATCGGCCTCCAGCATCCGATCGATGTAGTCAAAGAGGGCCAGGATCTGCTGCTCGGTGTCCAGCGAGTGGAAGAAGATGGAGCGGCCGTCGAACAGCAGCAGCGCCACGTTGGCGAGCGGGCAGGGCCCCAGGCAGCCGCCCTGGGTGAGATGGACGCGGTTGCGCAGCTTCCGCCGCTCCCACTCCTGGTGATAGAGGTCCACCGGGACCGGGGCGTAGCCGCGATCCGTGTGGCCGCAGCAGCAGCCAGTGGCGCAGACGAACAGGTGGCCCTTCTTGCGGACCACGTTGACGGTCTTGCCATCGGAGCGGAGGACGAGGTTGCGCCTCAGCGGGCCACGCGAGGACGGAGTGGTCATTGGGTGGTCTCGCAGCGGATCAGGGCGACGCGGTCGTGCATCCGTACCCGGTAGCCGCCGTCGGGCAACGGCTCGAACAGGCGCGGCAGCAGCGCCTGGCAGCGCTGGAGCTCGTCGGCGGTCGGATCGGGCCAGCAGGCGAGCGCCCGCGCCGCCTCAGCCTCGGTCGGATACTGGCGCCAGGAGGAGATTCGCAGCAGCTCCACCTCGGCGTCGGCGCCCAGGTCGTACAGCACATTCAGCAGGTGGACGTAGTCGGGTCCCGGGCGATAGCGCCCGGGGGCGATCAGGGCGCGGGCAGCGCGCTCCCAGGGCTGGGCGCGGCCGACGCTCCAGACCACCAGCAGCCGCTTGCGTGCCGCGGCGAGCAGTCGCTCGGCCAGCGGCGCTACGTCGCGGACGCGGTAGAGCGCGTTGGCGGCCAGCACCACGTCGTGCGGTGGCAGGGGGATGTGCTCGAAGTCGGCCTCGACGATGGCGATGTTGCCCCGTGGCGCCCGCCGCATATTGTCGCGCAGCTCGGCCAGCATCGCGGCCGAGTAGTCTACTGCGGTGATGCGGGCCGCGCGGTGGGCGATGGGCAGGGTGAAGCCGCCGGTGCCGGCGCCCAGCTCCAGCACCGTGTCGCCCGGCTCGACCCAGCGCAGCACGCGGGCGACGACCTCTGGGACACGCGCGGCCAGGCACTCGGCATGATAGCCAGGGGCGATCCGGGCCCAGAAGGCACGGTCGAGGGCAGGGTCGAGCCGGTTGGTGCCATCGGTCGAGCGCTCCTGCAGGCAGCGCCAGGTGGCGGCTGGGTTCCAGGGCGAGGCCGAGAGGGTGGCGGGTTCGAGCACGTGCCTCCAGCCAGCGGCGGGGGTGCGCGGAGCACAAACCGCCCGGCTGCGCTGGCAGCCGGGCGAGCAGGCCCCACGAGGGTGGGAGGCTACCATCCGCCTGGCCGAACCGCAACCGCCCGCCAGGCTTCCTGGCTGCTGCACCCGGGAGCACAGGTCTACGGGTGGCCGCGTCCCCAGCGAGCGCGCCGGAACATCCGCCGCAGTGTCCGCTGCGTAGATTGGGCAGACAACGCCGGAGCAGGGGGAGCCATGATCGCGCGATGCCATGCCTCGTTGACAACCGCCAGGAAAGGCTGGGCGGCACTGCTGGTGCTCTCGCTGCTCCTGTTCGCGGCTTCCGTGATCGCGGAGGCGGCGGGGGCGCCACCCATCGTGTGGATGGGTGGTGGGCACATGGACGTCAGTTCGGTGGCGATCTCGCCCGATGGAGCGCTGATCGCCTCGGGCAGCGCTGGCGACGAGACGATCAAGCTCTGGCGGACAGCGGACGGAACGCTGGTGCGGACGCTGGCAGCGCACCTCGCCTCAGTGTACAGCGTAGCGTTCTCCCCGGATGGACAGTTCATCGCTTCCTCGGGCGACGTCAACTTCGGCAGCGGGGACGTCAACGTGAAGCTCTGGCGCGTCTCCGACGGAACGGTGGTTCGGACCTTTCGTGGGTCGCTGCTCATCTCCTATAGCGTCGCTTTTTCGCCCGATGGCGCGCTGCTCGCCGCTGGGAAGGGCTCGACTGTGGAGCTCTTCCGCGTCTCCGATGGGGCGCTGCTGAGAACGCTGCGCGGGCACAGCTTCAGCGTTTTCTCGGTCGCCTTCGCGCCCAGTGGCAGCTTCCTTGCCTCGGGCAGCGGCGACAACACCGTCAAGCTCTGGCGGGTGTCCGACGGGGCGCTGCTGAGGACGTTGCAGGGGCACACCTTCTTCGTCTCCTCGGTGGCCTTTTCGCCCGACGGGCGACGGCTCATCTCCGGGAGCTGGGACAAGACCGTCAAGGTCTGGCGCCCTGACACCGGGGCCTTGCTCGGGACGCTCACCGGCCACACGGATGCCGTGACGACGGTGGCCTACTCGCCCGATGGCACGACGATCGCCTCCGGCAGCGCCGACAATACCATCAAGCTCTGGCGCGCCTCGACCGGGAGCCTGCTGCGGACGCTGAGCAGCCCCGGCGTCGTCTCCCTGAGCTCGGTCGCCTTCGCCTCGGATAGCCAGAGCCTGATCTCCGGGAGCCACGACAGCCATCCCCGGCGCTGGCGCGTCGCGGACGGCGTCCTGCTCGCGACATATGGACACCACACGGGCGGCGTCATGGCAGTCGCGTTCGCGCCCGTCGGCGGAACCTTCGCCTCAGGTGCAGCCGACTTCACCGCCCGGATCTGGGACGCCGCGGTTGGTACGGAGCTCCACACCCTGGAGGATGCCAACGACGTCATCAACAGCGTGGCCTACTCGCCAGATGCCAGCCTGCTCGCGGGAGCCGCCGGCTCCCCGCCGCCCGATACCCGCGACAGGCGGATCTTCCTCTGGCGGGTGGACACCGGCGCCCTGGTGCGGACGATGCCCGGGCATCTGGGGGGGAGCACGAGCGTGGCGTTCTCGCCCGATGGGCAGACGCTGGCCTCTGGCGGGCGAGACAGCCTGGTGAAGCTGTGGCGCGTCGCTGATGGCACGCTGCTGAAGAGCTTCGCGGGGCAGCCGGGAGGGATCACCGCGGTGGCCTACACGCCCGATGGCCAGACGGTGGTCTCCGCGAGCAACGCCGGGACTGTCTTCTTCCGCCGAGTATCGGATGGCACGGTGATCCGGACAGTCACTGCACCGAATGGCATCGCCGCCATGGCCCTCTCGGCGGATGGGTCGCTCCTGGTCACCGGGGAGTCCGCGTACGGCAGCAACGTCCACATCTGGAACGCCACGACTGGAGCGCTCGTCCGCACGCTGGCGGGGCACGCCAACGGCTTCGTGCAGGGCGTCGCGATCACCGGCGATGACCAGACCGTGGCCTCCGGCTCGGGCTTCGCGCGCGAGGTCAAGCTGTGGCGCGTCTCTGACGGCGCGCTGCTTCAGACCTACGACCGGGAGACCGGCTGGGGCATCATCCCTCAGCTCCCGGTGGCGTTCGCGCCGGACGGCCTGACCTTCGGCTACGGCCGCACGGACGCAACGGTCGTCGTCGCCAGCACCCCGAGCTAGCGAGCGCGCCAGCGGCAGCCCGGGTTCGGGGCGGGGCGCCGCCGCCGTTCGCAGGCAGCGGCGGCGCCGTGCTCGACCCTGCCGACTGTCGCTGCCCGCGCCAGCACTCCCTGGCAGACGTGGCCAGCAGCCACCCGGATATCGGCCTGCTGGCCCGGGCCAGGCGGCAGCCGGGCTGGCATGCTCCGCCACAGGCCCCCGTCGGGAGCCAGGCCCTACCGCGCTGCCGCCTGACAGACCAAAGGCAGGGCTACTAGGCGTTTATCACCGGGCAAATCCTTTCAGCAGGAGAGATCGCCCCATGGACATGAATCTGGTTGGGGCCGCTTTCTACTGGCTCGTGACGCTGGCCGTGATCGCCGGCACGCTGCTCTGGCCGAGCCGGAGCGCCAAGCCCCGCCACGTCCCCGCCCGGATACGGCGCCCGGCGGCGCACACGCGGCTGGCGCAGCGGCGGTAGGGCGCAGCGGGTCCAACGCGCTGGCGCGGCCGGCCGCGTGTCCGATGGGCGCACCGGGGCCCCGGTTCGGCACAATGTGCCTCGCGCTCCGCGGCGCACCGGAACAGCGACACCCGCGGGGAAGCAGCGGCGGTGAGGCGGAGCGCGGAATAGAGGAGCGCCAGTGACGATTACGATCCGACATTCGCTGTACTGGAGCGGTCCGGACCTGATCGGGATCGACTCCATCGTCGAGCCGGGGAGCTACTGGCAACGGGTAATGAGTGCCCCGCTCATCGAGGCGCGCGATCAGCCCGGGGTGGGTCGGGTGGCCCTGCCCAGCGGGCAGAGCCCGGCGGTATTGCTGGAGCTGGTGCTGGAATGGGTGCGCCAGGCGGAATTCCCCACCCTGCCCAGTCGTGCCAGCTCGCACTTCGTCTGGGAGGACGAGGCCTGGGCGCGCAAATACCACGAGACGCTGCGGAACGCTCGGCTGTACGAGGTGCAGCCGGTGGGCGATGCCCGGCTGTTCCGCGCCGACTACACCCTTGGCAACGCCTTCCGCGAGGGCGACACCCTTGCCAAGCTGATCGACCGCGCCCGGCGATACTGGCGCGGCGAGAGGACCGGGCAGTCGGAGATCCTGATCCAGGGGTCCATCCAGGTGATTCGCGTCATCATCTGAGGCGTGGCCCCGAGCCAGCCGCGGGAATCACGGCGCTTTCACAGCCCCTTTATTACGCTGGAAGCGCCCGGAGGCGATGACGCCCCGGGTTGGAGTGGAGGGGCTCCATGCGACAGGAATGGCTGTTCGAATGTGGCCGCTGTGGGGCGCTCCTGTGGCTCGCCCGCCCCACGGATCCGCTGCCCCCGCACCAGCGGCCATTCCCGGACGTTCCCTGCTTCCAGGCGGGCCAGCGCGGTATCTTTCGCGCCCGCCTCGGCGCGCCCGACGACGTCTCAGCCCTTCCGACGACACTCGCTCCCCTCACCACTTTTCAGGTCGGCCCTCCGCTTGACGGGCTCAGCCGGCCCTGCTAGGCTCGGCGCGGCTGAGCCGACAGCGCGGCACGCCGCGGTACGGAGGGGGAAAGAGATGCGACTGGGAGCGGGACTCATCCATGTTGGCCCAGTGCTGGGGCTGGTGGCTGGGGTACTGCTGGGCACCCAGGAGGCTGCGGCGGCCCGGGGACAGGTCGGCGCCCCAGGCGTCAACCGGTGGGCCAACTGGGGGATGGGACTGCCGGTGGTTCCTCCTGTCTCTTGGGCTGCCGCACTACCCCGGTGCAGACGCAGCGGCTGGCGGACGTGACCGCGATCAGCGCGGGGGGTATCACAGCCTGGCGCTGCGAGTCGGCACCTGACCGTCCCTCGGGCCCCGACGGCTGTCGGCGCTGGCAGGAGCGGGGCGGGGAGAGGGGGCGCCTCCGCCTGGCGCTTGACGCCTCGGCAGCGGTTTGGTATCCCCTCCGCTCACCGCTGCCCGGGGCGTAGCCAAGCGGGCGCGCCCGGGGCGCTGCTGGCGACAGACATGGGAGAGGGAGATGGACAGACGCGCGCTGAGGCTGCTCGCGGTGGTGCTTGCGATCGCGGCGCTGAGTACGCTCGCTGCCCACGCGGACGCCGTCGCGCCGTCGCCGGGCGGGATCATCACCATTCCGGTGGGGCTCAATCCAGATGGAATCGGGCTGAATCCGCAGACGAACCAGGTCTACGTGGCGAACCTGGGCGACAACACCGTGTCGGTGATCGACGGGGCAACCAACCAGGTCGTCAGCACGATCGGGGTCGGCAGCGGCCCGGCCGGCGTGGGCGTGAATCCCAGCACGGACCGCATCTTCATCACCAATTATTTCGGCGGGAACGTCTCGGTCATCAAGGGGTCCAGGCGCGCTGTGGTGGCGACCGTCGCGGTCGGCGTCAACCCGTATGGAGCCTGGTCCAACTCGGTCACCCGCCACACCTACGTGACGAACTACGGGAGCAACACCGTCTCGGTCATCGACGAGAACAGCAAGGGGACGATCGCGACCATCCCGGTGGGGCTGAACCCGATCGGGGTGGTGGCCGACCCGCACATCAATCGGGTGTACGTAGCGAACTTCGGCAGCAACACGGTGTCGGTGATCGACGGGGCGACCAACCAGGTGATCGCCACGATCCCGACCGGCAGCGCCCCGCAAGGGATCGCCGCGAACACCCGCAGCGGCCGGATCTACGTCACGAACAATTTCAGCAACACCCTCTCGGTGATCGACGAGACGACCAACCGGGTCAGGGCGACGGTGAGGGGGCTGAGCAGCCCGATCGGGGTGGGGGTGAACCCGCGCACCGGGCGGGTGTACGTGGCGAACTACGCCAGCAACACGGTGTCGAAGATCGATGGCGACACCAACACCATCCTCGAGAGCTTCCCCGTCGGCACCAACCCGCGCTGGGTCGTAGTGAACCCGGAGACGAACCGAGTGTACGTGACGAACTCCGGCGACAACACCGTTTCGGTGATCTAAGCGCGGGCCGCGAACCCGCTGTAGCCCCCATCGCGGCCACCCTTGCGCCGGCTATTGACTGACCGCGGGCTGGCGGGCACAATGGCGGCTCAGCCGTCCGCGCCGCGGGCGGTTGGAGCGAAACGAGAGCCGGGCACAGGCTCCGGGAAGGGACAGCGAGGGTGGCGCAGATGGACGCGCGCGAGATCAAGCAGCAGGCGCTCGAGCACCACATTTTCGGGCTGGCGAATCGGCAGCAGCTCCAGGAGGAGGGGCCGTTCATTTTCGCCAGCGCCGAGGGGATCACCGTCACCGACATTGACGGGAACCAGTATCTGGACATGATGAGCACGCTGACCCGGGCCAACTCGGTGGGCTACGGCCGCGAGGAGATCGCCCGGGCGGTGTACAACCAGCTCGTTGGGATGCATTACGCCGGCACAGTGGCGCAGGTGGCGGAGCCGACGATCCAGCTCGCGGCGAAAGTGGCGGAGCTGGCGCCGGGGCGGCTCACCGCCAGCTTCTTCGTGAGTGGCGGCTCGGAGGCGGTGGAGGCGGCGTTCAAGCTGGCCAAGCAGTACCAGTACCATCGCAACAAGCCGCGCGCCTTCAAGATCATCTCCCGCTCGCTCGCCTATCACGGAGCGACGATGGGGGCGCTGGCGGCGAGCGACTGGCTGGGGCAGCGCCACATCTCCGAGCCCGGCGTGCCCGGCCACACCCGCATCCCGGCGCCTACCTGCTATCGCTGTCCGTTCGGGCTGGAGTACCCGGACTGCGGGATCAAGTGCGCGACCTGGCTGGAGCGGGAGATCCAGCAGGAGGGGCCGGAGCTGGTGGCGGCGTTCATCGCCGAGCCGGTGATGCAGGCGCACGGGGTGCAGGTGCCCCCGCCAGAGTACTTCCCGATCATCCGCGAGATCTGCGACAAGTACGAGGTGCTGTTCATTGCCGACGAGGTGATCACCGGGTTTGGCCGCACCGGCGAGTGGTTCGCAATGAACCATTGGGACGTCGAGCCAGACATCATGACGGTGGCCAAGGCGATGACGAGCGGCTACTTCCCCATGGGCGCGGCGATCACCCGCAAGGAGATCGTGGATGCCCTGCCGGCGTTCCTGCACGTGCACACCTACAGCGGGCATGCCGCGGGCGCGGCGGCGGCGCTGGCCAATATCGCGATCTACGAGCGAGAGAACCTGATTGCGCGGGGGAAGGAGCTGGGCCAGTATCTGCTGGACGCGCTCAAGCCGCTGGAGCAGCACCCGATCGTCGGCCAGGTGCGGGGGCTCGGGATGTGGGCGGCGATCGACTTCACCGCGAACAAGCAGACGCGGGCGCCGTTCGAGGACGACACCGTGCGCGCGGTGGCGCGGCGGGTGCGCGAGCTGGGGGTGCTGGTGAGCCCGATCGGGACCGCGGTGGAGATGGCGCCGCCGCTGACCGCGCGGAAGGAAGACGTGGATCGGCTGGTCGCCGCGCTGGAGCAGGCGATCAACGACGTGGCTCGCGCCCGCAACCTGCTGTAGCGCGTCGCGCCGCGTCCAGGGGCGCGCGCTGGACACGGCAGCCAGGCCAGATCATGGACCTGTCTCGGCCCTCGGCGAGACACACGCGGCTCGCCGAGGGCCGAGTGTTGCTGGCCGCCCTCAGCCGACACGGGGGACTGGCCTGTCCCCGCCCGACGCTGCAGCGGGAAGTGGCCCGGTGCAGGCGCGCGAGCAGATAATGGGACACGGCTGGTACACCTGAGTCTGTTCCGACAGGTGCGGACGCGCCGGAGGCGAGATGGCTCACCCCGACCTGGAGCGGCAGCTACTGAAGCGAGTTGACCGCGGCTACGCCTGGGACTGTATGCAGCGGCTGGTAGACCTGGGGCCCCACAAGATTGCCGGGACGGAGCGCGAGCACGCGGCGGCCGACTGGATCGAGGCGGAGATGCAGCGCCTGGGGCTGGAGGAGGTTCGCCAGGAGCCATTCCCGGTCACGGTGCGCGACCTGGCCGCCGGCGCCAACGTGGAGCTTCCGGACCAGGGGGTGGTGTTCTCCGGCCTGCCGATGGCTGGGAGCTGGCCAACGCCGGAGGAGGGGATTGAGGCTGAGGTGGTGTTCGTTGGCGACGGGCTGGCCGAGGAGTACGGCCCGGAGCGCGACGCGCGGGGCAAGATCGTGCTCTACCGCCACCGCTGGCCGGACACCGGGAGCGAAGAGGGAATCCCCCGCGCCGGGCCGGCGCTGGAGGCGCGGGCGCGGGGAGCCGCGGCGGTGCTGACCTATGACGAGCTGGGGCCGCAGGACGCGGTGCGGGTCCACATCTTCCGGCTGGGGGCGCACGACTACGAGGTGCGCATCCCGATCGTGTCGCTGGCGGCGCGGGATGCACGCCAGTTGCGCGCACTGCTGGAGCAGGGGCCGGTGCGGGCACGGGTGCGCAGCCGTATCGACCAGCGCGAAGGCGCCTCGCGCAATGTGGTGGGGCTGCTGCGGGGCGAGCGCGAGCCGGATGAATACGTGCTCGTCGCCTCGCACTACGATACCTGGTACGCCGGCGCGGCCGACAGCCTCTCGGGCATTGGGGCGGTGCTTGGGATCGCCCGGGCGTTCAAGCGCAGCGGGATCCGGCCGGAGCGGACGCTGGTGTTCGTCGCGCACGGGGCACAGGAGCAGGGGATGCCGCAATGGCTCGACTGGCTCATCGGCGCCTCGGCGTTTATCAACCTGGAGCACCCGGACTGGGTGGGGCGCACCTTCGCGATGCTGAACATCGACGTCGTCACGTCTGATCCCCGCAGCGCCTACGTGGAGTGCGCCCCGGAGCTGCTGGATTGCATCCGCCACGTGGCCGTCGACGTGGAAGGCGGCCGCACGCCCTACTCGCAGGTGCCAGCAGGGCTGATGAGCTACGTGGACGCGGGCGCCTACCTGCTCGCCGGCGTCCCCTCTGCCAACGTCACTTTCTGGCCCGAGGACTACTGGCGGTACTACCACACTCAGTACGACACGATCGCGCTCGTGTCACAGCAGGCCTTGGATTGGACGATGCGACTCTGGGGCCTGGCGGCGCTGCGACTCTCCGAGGTGCAGGGGCTGCACCTGCGGTTGGACGCGGCGCTGGACCACGCGGCCCGGGCGGCGGTGGCAGCCGCGGTGGAGACCGCGGAGTCGCGCGGGCCGAGCGGCCCGGCGCTGGAGGCGGGCGAGGCGCTGCGCGTCGCGGCGACCGACGCGGAGGTGGTGCAGGAGCTGATGCGCCATCTGAGCCAGCGGGGAGGGAACCTGGCAGAGCGCGCCCTGCGCGAGGCGCGGCGGACCAAGCTCTGGTGTCTGGCCCGGCTGAGCCGCGAAACCCGCCTGATCGGCGGGCCAAGCGGGACACACGTGTACGAGGCGCTCACGCTCTACTCCCGCGAGGCGGCGCACCTGCGTCGCGCCGCCTTCCAGCTCGAACGCGGGATCAACGCCGCGGACGTGCTGGGCCGCACCTGCGCCATCCTCGGCTCCGGCCGCCACTTGAGCCCGGAGGCGCATGCAACACAGCTCCGGCTGATCGCCGACGGCGGCACCTGGGCGCCGAGCATGCAGCGGTATGTGGACGTGTACCCGGAGTGGAGCGCTCTGCGGGCAGGCGCCAGCCCGGCCACGGTCCTGCCCCGGCTGCGGCCGAAGCTGGCCGCGGCGCAGGCGGAGGCGGAAGCGGCGGCGGCGCGCGCGGAGCGGGTGGCGGAGCAGTGCAGCGAGCGGCTGCGCACGACCGCCGAGCGCCTGGCCGCGGCGCTGCGCTGATGCAGCCGGCGAGTCCCGAGCCTCCCGCCGCGGCAGCAGGCGCGCCCGGGGGCGACCGCGTCGCCCTTCCCTGCGACGGCGGGGACGCCGGCAGCCCGTCTGACCTGGAGCAGTACGAGCAGGCGGCGCTAGCGCTCACCCGCCAGGCCGGAGCGCTGCTGCTCGAGGCGCTGCGCTCGCCCCCGGAGGTGGAGTTCAAGGATGCGCAGCGGCGCGACCCGGTCACCGCGACGGATCGGCTCATCGAGGACTTCCTGGTGGACGCACTCCACTCCCGCTTCCCTGGCCATGGGCTGCTGGGCGAGGAGCGCGCCGACGAGGCCTCCGCCTCTGATTATCTCTGGGTGATGGACCCACTCGACGGCACCGCGAACTTCGCCAACGGCCTGCCGTTCTGCGCGGTCTCCCTGGCGCTGCTCCACCGGGGCCAGCCCGTGGTCGGCTGCATCTTCGTCACGATCGGCCCGGGCGGCCAGCCGGGGGTGCTCCACGCCCGGCTGGGCGGCGGAGCGCGCTTCGAGGAGGTTCCGATCCACGTCGCCGCGCCGGAATCTCCCGCGCCGCGGCTGGCGGCGCTCCCGGGCGGCTGGCGGGCACGCTTCCGGCTGCACGGGCCGGCCGGGCGCAAGGCGGGCGACCTGCGGAATCTGGGCAGCACCTGCCACGAGGGCGGGCTGGTCGCCTGTGGCGCGCTGCGTTGGGCGATCTTCCTGAGCCCGAAGCTCTGGGACGTCGCCGCGGCCGTGCTGCTGGTACAGGAGGCCGGCGGCCTGGCGCGTTTCTGGGAGCGCGGCGGCTGGCGCGACGCGGAGCGCTTCGCGCCGCCCTACGGGAGCCGCGATGGCAAGCCGCTGACGCTGCGCGACTGGTCGCGCCCGACGCTCCTGGGCGATCCCGACAGCGTGGAGCTCGTGTGCGGGCACCTGGCCTGGCGCCGGCTGCCGCGGCTGCTCCAGGCGCTGCGGCGTGGCTGGAACAGCCTGCGAAAGCGGCTGGCTTTACAGCCGCGGCAGCCGGCCAGCACCCCCTGACGCGCCTGGGCGCGCAATGTCTGGTACCGCGGACGGGCCAGGCCGGAACGGACGACCCATGGCGGGATTGACCCGTGGCCGCTACAGTGGTATGGAGGAGGGGCGGGTGTCGGGTGATGACATCCGTGGACTCGCGCCGAGCCTGGCGGCTGAGGGAACCGCCGGGACGGGGGATCCGATTAAGTGGGGTGAATCACGCGGAGCGTGTAGGGCACAGGTCGCTTCCAGCCCGAATCCGTCAGCTAACCTCGTAGGCGAATCAGGAAGCGCACAGCATCGACTGGCGCGCCCAGGAGGCTGGGCGCGCCCGCAAGAGGTGCGCCAATGAATCTCTCATCAACGTTTCTCTCCTGGCGCCGGGTGCGAGCAGCGCTGCTCGAAGGGCACTCCGGACGCTACCGCGCGGATGAGGTCCGCGCGCTGCTTTCTCCAGGGACTGGACACACGGAACACTGTGGCCGCCGACGCGCAGCGCTGTCCACCGCGGCGCAGCCGAGCGCCTGGAGCAGCCGGCGCGGGGGCCGCGACGACGGGGAGCTGGGGCGGCTCTCGGCTCGCTTGCCCGCCATCGTGGCGTTGTACGCAACCGGGAGGTCGTTCCGGCAAATCAGCGCCGAGGTGGGAGGCTGGGGCGAGTGGGAGATCCAGCAGGCGCTGGACACCGCCTGCGCCCGCATCGCCAGCCGCCTGAACGACCGCCACCTGCTGCCGGTGCGCGGCGCGGAGGGGCCAACCATCTGCACCTGCGGCGCGGCAGGGTGAGGCGCTTGCCTCGCGCACTCGCCGGGCCATGCCGCACGGGCGCCCCCTGGCCCGGCGAGTGCCGCCTGGCGCTGGCTGCTGTTCCGTGGCTGGGGTTACCCAGTGAGCCGCGGCAGCTCAGCCCACGCCTCGGGTGGTGCGCGCCTGCTCCAGCGCCGCGGCGAAGCCCGGGATCGCCCGGTCGATCATGTCGTCGTTCGCCGTGAGCGAGATGCGGAAGTAGCCGGGCAGCTCCACCAGGGCGCCGGGGAGCACGAAGACGTCGTGGCGGCCGAGCAGCTCCACGAAGGCGCGATCGTCGGCCCAGGGTGACCGCGGGAGCAGGTAGAACGTCCCGGCCGGGGTGTGGACGTCGTAGCCCAGCTCGCGCAGGGCCTCCAGCAGCCGATCCCGCTTCCGCTCCAGGTGGCCAACGTCGATGGAGAGCGTCTCCAGCTCAGGCAGCGCGTGCTGCAACAGCGCGTTGGCGACGGCGAAGCCGGTCATGAACTGGGCGAGCAGGATGGCGGGCCGGAGCTGCTCGCGCCCCGGCATCGACGGCGGCAGCGCGATGTAGCCGAGCCGCTGCCCAGGGGCGAGCAGCGTCTTGCCGTAGGTGTAGAGCACGAACGTGTTCGGGTAGAAGGCGGCCGGGCTGAAGTAGGGGCGGCCGTCGAAGACGATTCGGGAGTACGCCTCGTCTGAAAGGATGAAGAGCGCGCGGCTGTTGCGTGCAGATGCGGCGGTGAGCAGGCGTGCGAGGTGCTCGAGCGTCTCCGGCGGGTAGATCACGCCGGTGGGATTATGGGGCGAGTTGACGATAATCGCTCGGGTGCGCGGGGTGATCGCGGCGGCGATCGCCTCCAGGTCCAGGTCGAACGTGGCGAGATTCACCTTCACCCGCACCGGGACGGCACCACTGGCCTGGATGAGCAGCTCGTAGAAGAACCAGGGCGGGCTGAGGAAGATCACCTCGTCGCCCGGGTCGATGATCGCCCGCAGGGCGACGGCGATTGCGGCGAAGCCGCCGTTGGTGATGAAGACGTCCTCCTCGTCGAAGGGGAGCTGGCGCCGCTCGCGGAGCGAGGCCGCGATTGCCGCCCGCGCCGGCTGCTCGCCAAGGGTATAGGCGAACCAATCCTTGGTGCGTGGGACGCTCCAGCGCTGGAGCGCGTCGACGAAGCCCGGCAGTGGCATGTCGTGCGGGTTGCCGACGACGAAGTCGCAGATCGTGGGATCACCCTGGCGTTGCGCCCAGGGCGAGCGGGTCATGAACGAGAACAGCGGCCCGAGCTGTTCGAGCAGGCTGCCCACCTGCTGGGAATAGGGCGAGGTCGCCATGCGTCGCACCTCCGGGAGCGGAGCACTAGTCCAACGAGGGGACGCGGCGTTCGCCCCTGCTGCCCCAGGCCGCGTGCCCGCCCTAGCATGAATCGCTCGGCCCGCCGGGTCAAGCACTGAACCCGATCGCCCAGCACCGCCTGGCCGAGTCCGAGCACGCCGGGGGTGGGGCGCAACCCCGGTGAGCTTGACGGCTGCCCGGGCGAGCGTCCCGGTCGCGCTCCATTCTCCGCTTGTTTCGGGGTTCGGAGCTCGGGGTTGGGCATTCGGGGCTCCGGATTTCGAATCCCGGCCCCCGAGTGCCGACATTCGGAAGGGGGCGGCTCCGCGGCGAGTGCGGGTTCACCGGCTGGCTCGAAGAGCACCAGCCCCGTCATGCAAGGCTGCTGAAGCATGCACCTGGTTCACGGGTTCTTATTCTAGAGAATCGGCTTTCACTTGAATACACGAACGCCGGACGCCGCTCTCCTCAAGCCGGCTGGAATACAGAGGGGCGGCGCGCCCGCCGCTCGTGGTCACGAGGTCCGCTGCCGCACCGGCTGAAGCGATGCGAGAAGGTAGCGGCGACCAGTGCCACTCTCGACGGCTCGGCGGACTCTCTGCGCTGAACGCCAGGGCACAGTGAGAGCCCGGGTGGGCAGGGCAGAGGCGAAAGGGACGGACTTCCCATTCGTGGCGCGGGCGGCGGGGGTTAGGAGCCGAACGTCCCAGCGACGATCAACTTGTAGGCGTAGTACGCCGGCTTGATTACCAGGGTGGCGCTGGCCGGCGGGTCGCCGGCCTGATTGCACTGGTGGCCCGGGTAGTAGAACAGCCCACTGGTGCAGAACGGCCCGGGGGCGCTCGTCGGCTGGTCGACGCTAGTGAACCAGAAGACCTTGGCCACGCCCTGGCTGAGGATGTGTGGGATCAGATCCTTGAGGTATCGGGCCTGGCCCTGCGGCGTCGCCGGGTATTCCAATGCCCCGACGCTGGGGTACTGCGGGTTGGCGCTATGGCCGACCTCGGTCACCCAGATCGGCTTGCTGCTGGCTCCAACGCTGGCGAGCGAGGCCTGGAACCCCTGCAGCGAGGCGTCGAAGCCCGCACTGTCCGAGTAGCTGTGGAAGTTCATGATGTCGAAGTTGGCCGCGGCTGGGTAGCGGCTATCGTGTAGCAGCTTGTCGAAGAAGCCGGCGCGTATGCCCGTGCCGCCGGTCGCGAGCCCACCGATCAGGAGCTGGGCGCTCGGATCGGCAGCTTTGACTGCCTGGTGGGTCCAGTACAGGATCTGAGCGTACTGCGCCGCGGCGTTGGCGGGGGTATCTGCCATCCCGGCCGGGACATGGAAATAGCCCGGGATGTTCGGCTCGTTGCCGATCTCGTAGTAGTGGGCCACGTTCTGGCCATAGCCGCGAGTGTCGCCCTTGCCATCCGGGCCGAAGCCGTTGGCGTTCGGCCCGTAGCGGCTCACGACCCGGTACACGTAGTCGTAGAACTTCTGGTAGTCGCACGGCGGGTAGTACACCAGGTTGGCCTGGGAAGTGCCGCGGGGGGCCGTGGTGCACCAGGTGCTGGCGTACCCAAGCGAGACCACCGGCTGGAGTCCGGCATCCAGGGCCAGGCTCATCTGGTAGTCGCACACCGCCGTCTGCCAGGTGCCCTCCTCGGGCTCAGCCTGGTTCCAGGAGCAGCCGGGGCCTCGCAGCCAGCGCAGCCCGGCGCTGCCGATCAGGGCGTACGCGGTGGTTTCGTTCTGATCGCCGACCGCGCCGGACGAGTTGATCCCGTAGCTGTCGGCCGTCACCGTGCCATCCTCGGGCGCGGCCCAAGCGGAGAGCGGTCCAACGAGGAGCATGAGCAGCCCGGCGAGTGCCGCGGGGTGAGACGAGAATGCGGGGAAGGAACGAGGCAAGCGATCCTCCTGCGCTGGGTGGTCGGGCGCCACGTGGGCAACGGCGGGCACTCTACCCGAGTCTGTAACAGCGGGGCAAGAAAGAGCGTAACAATAAAGCAACAGTTGGTTCGCCAGTCGGGCGATATCGAAACAGTTCCCACGGAACCGAGTAACAGTCGTAGGGTGACCGCCCCGAGGGTTGGGGCACAACGGCGCGGATCCTTTCGAGCCGGTGCGGGCGGGTTCACCCGCCCGTGGCGCGGAGAGCTGCGGAGGTGGGATTTCGCCGAGCGGGCAGCCGACTGCTGGTTCGGCTCCGCGCCGTCCACCGCTCCGGGGACTCGCCCGGAGGCGAGCCCCGACACTTCGCTGCAGTCTCGCGCCCTCTCCTCCTGGGGGCTGTGTGTCTGCCTGCACCTCGGCAGAGCAGCTCACCGCTCTGCCTGGCGGGAGAGCAGCGCGGCGAAAGTGACGGATTTCACATCTGCGGCACGGGTGGCGGGTAGCTTCTCTGGCAACCTCCCGTGCCCACGGCGGATGGTGATCCGATTCGTGTCACGGCGCGGACAGGTCTCGAGGTGGATCGGTGATGCGAGTCTGGTGTCGGCCGCAGTGGTACCTGGTAGCGCTCAGCATGCTTTCCCTCGCGCTCTTGCTCGCCCCGGTGGCGGGCGTGGCCTCCGGGGCGCCGCTGCTGACGCAGCTGAGCTCAGACCCCTACACGAACACGGACGCGCAGCACCAGACGGAGGACGAGCCGGCTGCGTTCGCGTTCGGGAGCACGATCGTTACGGCCTTCAACGTCGGGCGCTTCACCACCGCTGGTACCACCAACACCGGCTGGGCTGTGTCCACCGATTCGGGCGCCACCTGGACTCACGGCTTCCTGTCCGGCATCACGAAGTACACCGGCGGGATATACGACCGGGTGAGTAACCCATCTGTTGCGTACGACCCGCTGCATGGGGTCTGGCTCATCGCAGTGAAGGCGACCAGCTCCTCGGGCGGGCCGCGGGCGGTGCTGCTGAGCCGGTCCCTGGATGGGGGCCATACCTGGAGCGCTCCGCTCAACGTCGCGGTTGCTCCGAAGGGCGAGTACTACGACAAGCCGTGGGTGTCGTGCGATACCACAGCCTCCAGCCCGTACTACGGGCGCTGCTACGCGACCTTCGACGCCTACTACGACTCGGAGCGGATCAAGATGAGCACCTCGACGGATGGCGGGCTGACCTGGAGCGCGCCGAAGAACACCGCCGACAACGCGACCGGGCTGGGCGGCCAGCCGCAGGTGCAGCCGAACGGCACGGTGATCGTGCCGTTCCGGCGGGTCAGCCAGGAGCTGGCATCGTTCGTCTCGACCGATGGCGGCTCCACCTGGGGCGCGTCGGTTCGGATCAGCAAGTTCCAATACCACACCGCGGCCGGCCAGTTCCGGGCGCAGCCGCCACTGCCCTCGGCGGGGATCGATGGAGCGGGGAAGGTGTACGTCGCCTGGCAGGACTGCCGACTGCGGACGAACTGCAGCGCCAACGACATCCTGCTGAGCACGTCGTCTGACGGGCTGCACTGGAGCTTCCCAACGCGCGTGCCGATTGACGACGTGACGAGCACAGCGGACCACTTTATCCCTGGCCTGGGGGTGGACCGGGCGACGTCCGGGGCGACGGCGCACCTGGGGCTCAGCTACTACTACTATCCGGTAGCGAGTTGCTCGCTCAACACCTGCCAGCTCGACGTCGGCTACATCGCTTCGACAGACGGCGGTCAGACCTGGAGTGTGGCGACCCAGCTTGCCGGGCCAATGCACCTCACCTGGCTGGCATACACGCCGACCGGGCGGATGGTGGGCGATTACATGTCGACCGTGTTCGCCGGCGGGGTGGCCTACCCGATGTTCGCGGTGGGGCGCATCCCGATCGGGAGCACCTACCAGGAAGCGATCTACACGGTGCAGACGGGACTGCGCCTGGGGCGGGTCTCGTGGGGTTGAGGCGACGGGGCGGCGGGCTCAGTGGCCGGCCGGCGACGGGCCTGACAGAAGGGAACGGATCTGGCTGAGAAGGCGGTCGAGCTCGAACGGCTTGGCGATGTAGGCGTCGGCGCCGTAGAGGTGGCTGCGCGCGACGTTGGCGGTGCCCATCTGAGCGGTGAGCATGACGACCTTGATGTGGGCGATGCGCGGATCTTCGCGCAGTTCCTGGCAGACCTCGAAGCCATCGCGTCCCGGCATGATGATGTCCAGGAGCACCAGGTCGGGCTGGAGACGGCGGGCGAGCGCGAGCCCCTCGTCGCCATCCGCGGCCGCAGCGACGGCGAAGCCCTCTTCCCGGAGCGCATCGACGAGCACAGAGCGGAAGTCCGGGTTGTCGTCGATGACGAGCACGGTGGCGGGCCGTCGGCGGCGAGCTGGCGCGCTAGGGGGAGTCATAGCCCGACGGCTCCGTCTCGGCACTCATGTGTGATGTCCTAGTATGGGACACATCTCGGTTTAAACGGTACAGGTAGGCAAGAATTTCAGCGACAACCAGGTACAGCTCTGGCGGAATCGCGTCGCCCACGTCCAGCTTTCCGAGTAGCTCTACCAGATCAGGGTCCTGGTGGATCGGGACGCCGGCCTCGCGAGCGCGGCGGATGATCTCGGCGGCGAGGAAGCCCTGGCCGCTGGCAGCGACGCGGGGAGCCGGATCGGCTAGAGGATCGTAGTTCAGCGCAACGGCCCGGCGCGGGGGTCGGGAGGGCGGCTCCATCACGTTAGGTCCGCAGATCGATCGACGCCGGCTCCGCGGCGGCGGGCGTGGCTGGCGAGGGTGAGGCGAAAAACCAGCGCACCTCGGCGGGGAGCCCGACGGCCTGGTGCAAGCGCCAGGCGAGCGCTTCGGCCTGCCCGCGGACGCGCTGGTAGCTCTCGCGGTCATCGGTTGACAGCCAGCAAGAGAGCCGGTCGCCCCGACGGAACAGCTCGACGCGGACATGGCCGAGGTGGTTGAGCGAGAGGTCCAGTCGCAGCGGTGCGCCGGGAGGGTGTTCGGGGGAGCCGCCTTCCCTCTCCTGCTGGTCGTCCCAGGTCTGCACTATCAGAGTGGCGAGCTGCGCCTGGCCATCCACCAGGAGCGGCAGCTCGAGCCGGAGGGAGCCGGGCTGCGCGGCGTTGCCAAGCTGGTGGGCCGCGAGCCGCTCGGCGAGGGTGGCGACGGCGCGTTCGAGCAGAAGATCGGGGTGGCGGGTGGAGCGGAGGGTGTCGCGCAACTGGCCGAGAACGGCGCGGGCGTCGTCAGGGAGGCCGGGAGCGCTCAAGTCGCGCAGCAGCTTCGCCTCCGGCGGAGAGCCGAGGTCTTCGACCAGGGCCTGGAGATCCAGGGCAAGCTGATGGGGATCGCCATCATGGAGCTGGAGCAGCGGGAGGCGGGCGACGAGGCGGCCGAGGGCGGCCTCGCCGGCGGCACGTTTTGTGAGCCGGGCCCAGACAGTCTGCCAGAGCTCCTCGGTGGTGGCCGGGCCGGCCTGAAGCAGCGCGAGCGCGAGATCGAGCGCGGCGCGGCTGAGGGGAAGCCCCATCTTCTGGAGCCAGATGACGCCGGGAGCGGCGGAGTCGGGCGCGCCAAGCTGGGCGAGCCCCTGGCGCACGGCGCGGATATCCGTGGCGGTGACCGCTCGCCCGGCGCGGGCGAGACTGGTGGCAATAGCGCGATTGCGGTCGTCGTCGGCGACGCCGAGCGCACGCAGGAGCTCGCCGCGCGGGTCGGGGCGGACCACGGGCTGAGCAGCGGGCGTCTCGTCGGCCTGACCGACGAAGCGCAGGCTGAGCAGGCGGTCAGAGGCCTCCTGCACTTGGAGGCTGACGGTGCTGCCGGGGGTGAGGGGAGGCTGGACCTGGGCAGTGAGGCGGTGCCGGCCCCAGGCCAGCACCGCCTCGTCGCCGTGGACCTCGAGCACGCGGGCGACCAGCACCCGCCCCGGGACGAGGTCGCGCGGGGCGCCCGAGCCCGGGTCGAAGCCCGGGCTCGGGGCCGGCGTGACGCGGGCCGGAGCGGTGACCTGGCCGGCGCTGCTCAGGTCGAGCATCGGTCAGCTACCGCTTGATGTTCACAAGATCCTGGAGCATCTCGTCCGTAGCCGTGATCACGCGGGAGTTGGCCTGGAAGCCACGCTCGGCCATGATCAGGTTGGTGAACTGCTGCGCCAGGTCCACGTTGGACTGCTCGAGGTAGCCGGAGCTGACGGAGCCGCGGCCGCCGCTCTCCGGGGTGCCGACTTCGGCGGTGCCAGAGGCGGCCGAGGCGGCAAAGGCGGTGTCGCCGGTGCGCACCAGGCCGGTGGGGTTGGCGAAGCGCGCCAGGGCGAGCTGGCCAACCGTGCGGGTGAGGCCATTGGAGAAGACGCCGACAATAGTGCCGTCGGGCCCGACGGAGATACTGGAGAGAGTGCCCTGAGCGGAGCCGTCCTGCTGGGCGGTGACGTCGCCAGTGCCAGTCTGGCCGCTCACATTGGCGAGCTGGGTCAAGCTATGCAGGTCGATCTTGACCGTCTGGGTGGTGGCGCCGTTGCCATAGGCGATGCTGATGTTGGCCAGTGGGGCGTTATTCGTCGTGTCCCACTGGGTGGGGTTGTTGGCGGTATCGAACTGCCCGTTGGCATTGAAGACGAAGCTCGTGGAGGCGGGGCTCGGGGTGATCGTGGTCACCGTGGTGTCGGCCGGGTCGGCGGCGGCCGTCCAGGACCAGGTGTTGTTGGCGGACTTGGTGAACGTCAGCGTGATGTCGTGGCGATTGCCGAGCGAGTCGTAGATGCCGATAGTAGTGGTCGTGGTGTCGTTCACCGCGGCGTTGGCGTTCAGGTTGCCCCCGAGGGTGATCGCCTGGGTGGGCTGAGCGACGGCGGTCTCGCCGAGCGGAACGGTGATCCCGCTGATCGCCTTGGTGGTGTCGACGTTGCCGACGCTGTCGGCGGTCCAGCCCTGAACCAGCATGCCGGTGGCGGGATCTACCAGCCGGCCGGAGCTGTCGAGGTTGAAGGCGCCCGCGCGGGTGTAGAGCGTCTGCTTGCCATCGCTCAGGATGAACAGGCCGTCGCCCTGAATAGCCATGTCGGTCGGATTGCCGGTGGCCAGCAGGGTGCCCTGGCCGAAGTCGGTGTCGGTGCTGGCGAGGGCGGCGCCGAGGCCGATCTGGAGCGGGTTGACCCCGCCGGTGCTCGCCGTGGCGGCGCTAGCGCCGCGGAGCACCTGGCTCAGGATGTCCTGGAAGACCACCCGGCTGCCCCGGTAGCCCAACGTGTTCACGTTGGCGATGTTGTTGCCCACCACATCCATGAAGAGCTGGTGGTTGCGCAGGCCGGAAACTGCCGAGTAGAGGGAACCCATCATGGGAGTGCTTCTCCTTGGTGCTGTCTGTATATTCGGCTGAGCGCCGGATTGGTTTAGCCCGCCACCGGGGTGGACGCGCTGGAGCTGCTGGTTGCGCTGGAGCTGTCGCTCGATGTCGCGTCATTGCCGCCGGCCACCGGCAGAGCGTCGCCGGAAGGGGACTGGCCGGGGCTAGCGACTTCGGTGATGTTGGAGAGGCTCACCTCCTGGCCGTCGACGGTGACGACCACCTCGCCGTTCTTCAGGGCAACGCTGGAGACGACGCCGGTGAGGAGGCTGCCGTCGGAGGCCGGGGCGGAGACCTGCCGGCCGAGCAGGGCGCTGGCGGTGGCAAGCCCTTGCGCTCCTGCCTGGTAGGCGACCGTCTGGTTCAGCGTGTTGAGCTGGTCCACCATGCTGAACTGGGCCATCTGGGCCATGAGCTGCGCGTTGTCCGTCGGCTGCATCGGGTCCTGGTTCTGCAGCTCGGCCACCAGCAGCTTCATGAAGGTGTCCTCGTTGAGCTGCGAACTGAGCCCGGCGCTGGCCAGGGCGCTAGACGAGCTCGACGCGCCCGAGGCGAGCGTGGTCGAGGCGGCACCGGTGAGCCCGACTGTCCCGATCGAGGTTGAAGGCGCCGGGGGCTGCGAGGGGGTTGCGAACAACTGCATCAGGTGTCCTCCGTGTCAAACCCGTAAATCGATGCTGGTGGCGCTGCCGGAGGGGGCAGAGGACTCCTCCGGCTGGCCGGCGGGGGTGGAGCCAGCAGCGGGCCCCCAGCGGGGCGGCCGCGGGTCGCCCCCATGCCAGGAACGCTGCTGCTGCTGACCGCCGAGGTCGAGCGCGGCGTTGTTGAGCCAGACGTCGGCACGCTGAATAGCGATACCACGGTCGCTGATGGCGGTAGTAAGGCTGGGCAGCGCCTGCTGGAGCGCCTGGTGCGCCTCCAGCCGCTCGGCGGTGACGGCGATGCGGACGCCGGTCTGGTCCACGCTGACGCGCACCTCCAGCCCCCCGAGCGCGGGCGGCTCCAGCCGCATGTGGAGGGTGGATTCGTGGCCGCGCTGAGTGAGGCGAGCCTGGTGGACGATCGAGTCGGCGAGCTGATCCACCAGCGCCTGGGGGCGTGTGTCGGCCGGAACGCCGCTGAGGTCGATGACGGCTGGCGCGTTCGGAGCGGGTGGGATGGATGCACCGGGCAGGGCCGGGCTGGCGCTGCTTGGAGCGCTGGCCGCGGGCGCCTGAGGAGCAGCAGCGGGAGCGCTGGTACCCCCGGGCTGGACCAGGCTACTCTGGCTCGGCCCGACCGGCGCGGCCGGGCGGCCAGGCTGGCCGAAGCGGGGGGGACGACCGCCCGCCAGGGTGGCCGGGGACCTGGCATCCGGTGGGCCGGCGCCGGCCCCGACCTGCCGCGCTGGAGCAGCCGCGGTGGCAGCGGCAAGGGACGCGGGAGTTAGCATGGGTGTCGCGAGCAGCGCCCCAGGTTCGGAGTTCGGAGTTCGGAGTTCGGGGGGCGCATTCCCAATTCCCGACCGCGGATTCCGAACGGAGTCCGGGCGAGGGGGGGCGCCGGGATTGGTGTTCTGCTGAGCCACGGACACGGCCGACGGCTGGCTGCCAGCAGCCAGCGCGGCGCCGGTGGGAGACAGCAGGGGCAGTTCGCCGGCCAGGGGCTCGGCCTCGGGGGTGGCAGCGGCCGGCGAGGTTGGAGTGTCCAGGAGCGGGGCCGGGGTAGCGGGCGAGCTGGAGGCCGCTGTCTCCGGGGCGGCGGGGCTGGTGGCGCTCTCCGCGGCTGGCGGGTGGTCGGTCGGGGCGAGCGTGGCTCGATCGGCTGCGATGGCCGGGTCGGTGGCAACGGGCAGGCTGCCCGCTGTATCGCCGGGCGCGGGCGACGGGTTGAGCGGGGCGCCGAGCGCTGCCAGGAGCGCTCCGGCCAGGGCGGCTGGGTCCTGGTCCGCTGAGCTGGCCTCGAGAGGCGGTGCGGCGCTGCCGCGCGGATCACTGCGAGCGGGCGGAGTGCCCTCTGGCGCTCCCTCGGCCGCATCTGGCGGCAGCGCAGGGGCGAGCGATAGCAGGGCAGGCAGGGACAGGCTGGGGCCACTCGCCCCGGGCGTGGCCGGCAGGGTGTCGCCGGACTGGCCGGGGCCGCCGAGCAGTAGGGCCGGCAGTATACCGGCGGGGCAGGCCGCGGGGGGGAGTGCCGAGCTAGAGTGGGGCGCCGGCTGGGGCACGGGCATGCTGGCCGGGGGCGCTGCCGGGTGCAGCGCCGCGAGCAGGATGGGCAGGAACGCCGCCGGCGGTGCGGCCGGTCCCGCCGCGCTCCCCCCAGCCGGGGCAGCGGGCGCCGCCGGCGGAGCCGGGGTTACCGAGATCGCCATGTCTTCCTCCGGAACGAAGGCTCTGAGCCAGGCGTCCTGCCCGGCCAGGGCGACGGGTACAACTGGGGCCCCGGGTCCATCAGGGATCCCGCTTCAGCGCGTCGACCAGAGGGCTCTGGCCGTCAGGGCGGAACAGCGCCTGGTCGTGGAACGTGGGGTCGGTGCCCCCACCGGCTTCATTGGCGATGAGCCAGTAGGTGTAGGAGAAGTTGTAGGGTTGGCCGCCCTGCTCGACGGCGCGGAACGCCTGGAGCACGCGGTCGGCGGAGGCGTCGACGGGATGGTCGGGGGGGACGCCGCCCTCAGTGCCGATGATCGGCAGGCTGCGCCCCAGCTCCCGCCGCACTACCTGGTCGTACAACTGGGGACGCTGGAAGCCGGGGTCGCTGGCTACGTCCTGCCCTGGAGCGCCGAGCAGGTAGTTGTGCACCCCGATCCAGGCGTGGTTCAGCAGGTCGGCCTGGCCGCGCGCCTTGATCGCCTGGAGCGTCTTCTGCAGGAAGGCGACGTCGTCCACCTGGGCGCCGGGTGCCAGCGCGCCCAGCCCCGGCAGGCCTCCGCCGGCGACGACCTGGCGGGCGGCAGCGAGCCAGAGATCGGTGTAGCGGTCGACGTTCGGGGTATGGTCCTGGTTCTCGCTGGGCAAATTGGGCTCGTTGTAGAGCTGGAAGTAGCGGACGCCGAGCCCGACGTAGTGCTGGACCATCGCGGTGAGGTCCTGCTGGATGGGCGCGCCGCGGTGGGTGAGCACCCGCATCACCGGCATGATCCCGTGGGCGGTGAGCTGCTTGACCAGGTAGTCGTTCGCGCCGATCTGGGCGCCATCGTTGAGGAACGTGACCCAGCGGACGTGCATGTCGGCCGCCTCGCGGACGAAGCGGTCGACGACCTCCGGTGGCTGGGCGGTGGTGGGGATCCAGTCCAGGCCGCGGCCGTTGTCGTCGGCCGGGCGGGGATACTGGTCCAGGCTCAGCGGCCGGCTGGGCGCTGCCTGGGCTGGCGGAGGGGCGGGCGTATTCTTGGACACAGCGGCGGCGGCCAGGCCGGGCGCCCGGCCAAAGCCGGCCAGGTGCGCGGCCCAGTACGGGTCGGTGAGCGACTCGATCTTCACCCCGCCCGCGGTAGCGCTGAGCATGCGGTTGCCACTGAGCAGGATGCCGACGTGGGTAATAGTGTCGGGCGAGTCGTAGGTATGGCGGAAGAAGACCAGATCGCCGGGCCGGGCCGCCGCGGCGGCCAGGTGCTGGACCGCGTTGTACTGAAGCTGCGCGGTGCGCGGCAGATCCACCCCCTGACGCTGGAAGAGCCACCGGGTGAAAGAGGAGCAGTCGAATGCGGCGGGGTTGGCGCTGAAGTCGTTGGCGCCAAAGACGTAGGGCTTGCCGATCTGGGCCATGCCGTCCTGGATCAGCCGGGCCGCCGCGCCGGAGCTGGCCGGCTTTGGCGCCGCCCCGCCTTGCGGCGCGGGCACCTCACCCTGCGGCGCCGGGAGCGGCTTCGGCGCCACGGCGCTGAGCTGGTGCACGCCGCCGCTGCTCTGCGCCAGCACCGCTCGGACGTTCGCCGGAACCTTGAGGGTGAGCGGCAGGCGACCGCCTCCACTGCGCTGAGCCTGCTGGAGGAACGACTGAAACGAGCGCTGGGGCACACCGCTGCTGGTGCGCTGCGCAGACAGCCGCAGCCGACCCGGCTGGACGAGCGTGGCGCGGAACGGTGCGGCCGGCAGCGGAGCCACTCTTAGCGGCCCCCACCCTGAACGACGGAGCGCAGCAGCGCCAGCCGCATGTTCACCAGCCGCGCGGTGGCGTCGTAGGCGATCTGCGTCTCCGCCAGCCGGCTCATCTCGTAGTCGATGTCCACGGTGTTGCCGTCAGCGCGCGCCGCGCCATCCAGTGAGACGACCTCGGGCTGGACAGTGGTCGGGCCAGCGTCGAGGTGTGCCGGGCTGGTCTTCATCAGCAGCAGGTTGTCGCCCTGGCCGCGAGCGATCGCCTGGCGCAGAGCGTCTTCGAAGATCACATCCTGGGCCTTGAAGCCCGGGGTGTCGACGTTGGCGATGTTGTTGCTCATCACCTGCTGGCGTAGAGAGAGGCCGTCCAGCGCTCGGCGCAGGACCTGCATGGTGCTGTCGTTGAAGATACTGTCCATCTCGTCTCCTCCTGGGCCCGGTGGTGCTACGGATGGGCACGCAGCTCGGCCATCACCTTGCTGACGTAGGCGCGAGTTTCGTGGTAGGGCGGGACGCCGTCGTAGTGTTGGACCGCGGCGGGGCCGGCGTTGTAGGCGGCGAGCGCGAGGCGGACGTCGCCGTGGAACTGGTGCAGCAGCCCGTGGAGATAGCGCACGCCCGCTTCCAGGTTCTGCGCTGGATCGAACGGGTCCTGCACGCCATAGCGGCGGGCGGTGGCGTCCATGAGCTGCATCAGCCCCTTGGCCCCGGCGCGCGAGACGGCGCGGGGATTGAAGTTGGATTCCGCCCGGACCACGGCCCGCACCAGGCGCTCGTCGACGCCATAGCGCCGCGCCGCCTGCCGGATCAGTCCGTCGATATCCATGGGCGCGGCGGCCGGGGGGTGGGGCGCGGCCGAGCGCTGGGCAGCGAGCACCGCGCTGAAGCTGGGGCCGCCCGCGGTGGCAGTGGGGTGATTCATCTGGCTGACGCCCAGCCAGCCAAGGGCGCGCAAGCGAGCGGCGGCGGGCGTCGCGGCAGGCTGAGCGGAGCGGTTGAACAGCGTCGTCATCGGATCGTCGCCGCCTCTTCTGCCCGGCGGCGTAGGAAGCGGGTGGCGCCCAGCTCCGCCAGCTCCGCCGCCTCGATTCGGTCCTGCTCGGCGCGCCAGCGCTGGAGCTGCTGCTCCTTCAGCTTTTCGAGCATGCGGCGCTCCTGCGAGACGTTCAGGAGCTGCGCCCGCGCCTCGTCGAGGCGCTCCTTGCTCGCCGCGACGCGGGCGGTCTGGTCGGCGAGGCGGCGTTGGAGCGCCTCGGCGTACTGGTCGGCCTGGAGCAGCCAGGCGGCGCTGGCGGAGCCGGCGGCGAGAGTGTCTCGGCCTTCGCGCAACGCCTCGGCGTGCAGCAGACGCAGCGCGTCGAGCTGGCGCTCGAGCCGCCGGTGCGCCTGCTCGAGCTTGACGAGGTGCTGGGCCGCCTGCTCTTCGCGCCGGGCGGCCAGGCGGAGCAGGGTTTCGAGGCGGAATTCGCCGCTCGGTCGGTCGGTCATGGCTGCGCTCCTTCACCGAACAGCGCCTCGAGGCGTTGCACGGTGGCTGGCCAGGGGCTATCTTCCAGCTCGCCCTGGCGGAGAAAGCCGTTGATCTCGGGCAGCAGCCCGAGAGCACGGTCGATCTGCGGATTGGAGCCGGGCTGGTAGGCACCGATGTTGATGAGGTCGCGGTTAGCGCGGTAGACGGCCAGGATCTCGCGCAGGCGCGCGGCCGCGCGGCGGTGCTGCGGGCTGACGATCGCCGGCATGACCCGGCTGACGCTCTGCAGGATGTCGATGGCGGGGTAGTGATTCTCGGCGGCGTAGTCGCGGGACAGAACGATGTGGCCGTCCAGGATGCTGCGCACGGTGTCGCTGATCGGCTCGTTGGTGTCGTCGCCTTCGACCAGGATGGTGTAGAAGCCGGTGATGGTGCCGCGGTCTGAGGTGCCGGCGCGCTCGAGGAGCTGGGGGAGCAGGGCGAAGACGGAGGGCGGGTAGCCCTTGAGGGCCGGCGGCTCGCCGACGGCGAGGCCGATCTCGCGCTGAGCCATGGCGAAGCGGGTGACAGAGTCCATCATCAGGTTGACATCTAGCCCCAGGTCGCGGAAGTGCTCAGCAATAGCGGTGGCGACCCAGGCGGCCTTGATCCGGAGTAGCGCCGGCTGGTCGGAGGTGGAGACGACGACCACGGAGCGGGCCAGGCCCTGCTCGCCCAGGATCTGGTGGATGAACTCCTGCACCTCACGGCCGCGCTCGCCGATGAGGGCGATGACATTGACGTCGGCCTCCACCCCGCGCGCGATCATGCCCAGGAGCGTGCTTTTGCCGACGCCACTGCCGGCGAAGATGCCCATGCGCTGGCCGCGCCCACAGGTGAGCAGACCGTCGATGGCGCGGATGCCGGTCGGCAGCGGCTCGGCGATCGGCCGGCGGGCGAGCGGGCTGGGGGGCAGTCGGCGCAGGGAGGCAACGGCGGCGTCGGCGAGCGGGCCATGCCCGTCGATGGGATTGCCAAGCCCGTCGACCACGCGGCCGAGCAGCGACCGGCCGACGGCCACGGTGAAGGGCCGGCCGCTGGCGTGCACCTGGCAGCCGGCGGCGACGCCCTGCATGTCCCCGAAGGGCATCAGGAACAGCCGGTCGGCGTTGAAGCCGACGACCTCGGCTGAGATGCGGCGGCCGTCCTCGGCGGCGTAGATGTGGCAGATCTCGCCCACCTGCGCGGCTAGGCCGGCCGCCTCGATGGTGAGGCCGGCGACGCGCACCACCTGGCCAGAGACGCGGAACGGGGTGATCCGTTCAAGGACGGAGCGGGAGTCGGCCAGGGCAAGGGCCATCGGCGTTGCCATCAGCGGCCCACCCGCTCTACCGCTGCATGCGCCGGACGCGTTCCAGGCTGCATCACACTCTCCGCGCGTGCAGCTCGCGCGCAATAACGTCGAGCTGGGTTTGGAGCAGAGCGTCGATCAAGCTGGACTGCGAGAACAGCAGGCAGCCGCCGGGTTCGATCCCGGGATCCGGGCCGATCTCCACGTCGCTCTGGCTCGGGTGGTTCTGGGTCCAGTAGGCGCGCACCGCCTCGACCTGCTCCGGGTTGACCGCGATGCGGACAAGGTCTTTCGCCTCGCGCTGGCGGGCGGCCTCTTCCAGTGTGCGCAGCACGACCTCCGGGTCGAGCTCGACGGCGCGGCGGACGACCCGCTCGGCGATCGCCATCGCCAGGCCGACGACGCTGGGCAGCTCCTGGTTGAGCTGCTGCTGTTTCCAGCGGGTGACTTCGTCTAGCGCGGTGCGCGCGGTCAGGAGCAGCGATGCCATCTCCTGCTGAGCCTGGGCGAGGCCCTCGGCCCGGCCCAGCACGAAGCCCTCGTCATAGCCCCGAGCACGGGCGGCGTCGATCAGTGCCTGGGGATCGGGCTCCGGCTCGGGGTCGACCAGCTCGTCGTCGTCTGGGTCCAGCTCGACGGGGCAGAGCGGCTGGACGGCGAGGCGATCCTTGAGGAGCGCGAGGGCGGGTTTGACGTGGACGCGGTTGGATTTCAGGATGCTAGACAAAGACGTCCTCCCCGCCACGGGTGATGACGATCTCTTCGGCGCGCTCCAGCCGACGGACGATCTCGACGATGCGGCTCTGCGCCTCCTCGACCATCTTGACGCGGACCGGGCCGAGCAACTGCATGTCTTCCTTGAGTCCCTCGGCGGCACGCTGGGAGAGGTTGGCAAAGACACGCGCCTTGAGCTCTTCGCTGGTAACCTTGAGCGCCAGGGCGAGGTCGCGCTGATCGGTCTCGCGCAGCACCCGCTGCAGCGACACGTCGTCGAGCATGACCAGGTTTTCGAAGACGAACATCTGGCGGCGGATATTCTCGGCGAGGTCCTGGTTGGCCTCGTCCAGCCACTCCAGAATCCCCTTCTCCGTTCCGCGATCCACCTTGTTCAGCACCTTGACCAGGTATTCGAGCCCGCCGACGCGGGAGAAGCCCTGGTTGAGCACCGTCCAGAGCTTCTTCTTCAGCGCGTTGGAGAGCTCCTTGACGACCTCGGGGGCGGTGCGGTCCATGCTGGCCAGGCGCATGGCAACGTCGCCCTGCAGCTCCACCGGGAGCAGCGCCAGGACATTGGCGGCATGGGCGGGCTCGAGGTGGGCCAGGACGAGCGCGATGGTCTGCGGGTGCTCGGCCTGCAAGAACGTGCTGAGCTGGAGCGGGTCGGTGTCGCGGATGAAGTCGAATGGCTGCGGCCGGGCCCGGGCGGCCAGGCGGCTGATCACCTCGTCGGCGCGGCTCTCGCCGAGGGTTTTGTCGAGGAGTGCGCGGGCGTAGTCTAGCCCGCCCTGGGTGATGTACTGCTGCGCCAGGGTGGTTTCGAAGACCTCTTCGAGAACGGCGTGCTTGACCTCTTCCTGAACCATGTCCATCCGCACGATCTCGCGGGCCAGGCGCTCGACTTCTGTCTCGCTGAAGCCTTTGAGCACCTGGGCGGAGAGATCAGGACCGAGCGCGATGAGCAGCGCGGCGGCCTTTTGCTGGCCGGTGAGCTGGCCGGGTTCGAGGCGCTGCTCGGCGCGTGGCTCAGCCCGCAGCATCGCTATCTCCCCTCCTCGGCGAGCCAGCCGCGGATGACCTGGGCGATGGCCTGGGGGTCTTCCTGAGCCAGGGTGGTGATCTTCTCCCGCAGCAGCCGGCGCCGCTGGGCTTCGGGTGGCAGCCGGGGCTCGTCGTCGATGACCTCGGTCACAATCGCCCCAACCGGGCTGCCCGCCAGCGCCGGGACCGCCTCGGGGCGGGCACGGCGGGTGACGATGAAGGCCATGACCACCAGGAGCAGCATTCCGAGCACGGGGAGGCCGAAGGACCTGGCCAGCCCGAGGTACTGGTTCATCTGCTCCTGGCTCTTCGCTTCTTCGATCGCCTTTTTCTCGGCTTCGGCAAAGCTTTTGTCGAACGGGACGCTGGCGATCTGCACCTGATCGCCGCGGCTACTGTCCAGCCCCACCGCCGCCGGGATCGCCTTCTGCAGCTCGGCGACCTGATCGGCCGGGATAGAGCTGTCGAGCACGACCGAGACGCTCAGGCGCTTGACCGAGCCGGGGAGGCGGCTGACCTTCTCGACGGTCTTGGAGAGCTCGAAGTTCTGGGTGGTCTCCTTGTGGCCGCTGGTGGAGGCGCCGCCGCTGCCGACCTGCTGATAGCTGCTGGCGGTGTTGCTCTGGGTGCCGGGGACGCCGCCGCTGGCCGGCGCGCCCTGGCTATTGGCGGTGTCCTCGACGGTGCGCGAGCTGCGCACCTGTGGCTGGGTGTTGTTGGGGGAGTAGATCTCGTTGTTCGCCTCGACACGCTCCCAATCGAGCAGGACGCTGGCGCTGACGAAGGCTTTGCCCGGCCCGAGGGTGCGGTCGAGCAGGTCCTGGACCTGTTGCTCGACGCGGCGCTCGTAGCCGTGCTGGAGCTCAAGCTGGGTAGCAGTGGCCTCGAGCGACGCCTCAGCGCCCTCGGCGCCCGCGCCGCTGGCGAGCACCTTGCCGTCGGTGCTCATCAGGGTGATGTTCTCGGGGGTGAGGCCCTCGACGCTGGTAGCGACCAGGTGGGTGACGCCGCGGATCTGCTCGGGGGTGAGCTGGACAGCGGGCTGGAGGTCGAGCACAACGGAGGCGGTGGTGGGCTTCTGCTGCTCGCTAAACAGCGCGGGTTGGGGGAGGACGAGGTGGACCCGGGCGCCGTTGACGCCCTTGAGCTTCCCGATGGTGCGGGCCAGCTCCCCCTCCAGCGCGCGCTGATAGTTGAGCTTCTGGGTGAACTCAGTCGCGCCGATGGCCGGCTGGTTGAACAGCTCCATGCCGACTGTGCCGGACTGAGGCAGCCCCTCGCCGGCGAGCTGGAGGCGGATCTCGTGCACCTGAGTGGCCGGGACGAGGATGGTTGCGCCGCCGTCGTCGAGCCGGTAGGGCACCTTGGCCTCTTTGAGCTTGGCGACAATCGCCGCAGCGTCGCGGTCGTCCAGCCGGCTGAAGACCGGGGCGTACTCTGGCCCCTGGCTCGCCAGGAAGCCAGCCAGGCCGAGGGCAACGGCGGCGATCACGCCGAGGGCGGCCCGCTGTACCAGGCTGAGGCTGTCCCAGACGGGCAGCACCCGGCTCAGGACAGGAGACAGCGAGTCAGGCATGCCGCATCTCTCCTCGTGGGGCCGCTACTGGCTAGCCGGTGCGCGCCGGCTGGCCGGTCGAAAGGGGAGTGGATGGCGAGGCGCTGCTCGGCGCCTGGCGGAGGGTGCTCACTCTGATCTCCCGAGCGAGCACGCTCAGACCTGCATCCGCATGACGTCCTGATAGGCCTCGACCACCCGGTTACGCACCTGGAGCGCGAGCTGGAAGGCAATGCTCGTCTGCTCGTTGGCGATGACCACGGAGTGGATATCCACCGGCCCGCCAGCGGCGAGGGTTGCGCTCAGTTGATCGGAGCCGTTCTCCAGCGCGCTGAGGTTGTCCAGCGCCCGAGCGAGGAAGTCGCCGAAGGACTGGCTAGGAGCGGCGCTGCCGCCGGCGCTGAGCGCGCCTCCTGCCGACGGGCTGGGCGCCGGGCCGGAGACCGGGACGATATTCATGGGTGCTATCTCCCGATATCGAGGGCCTTCAAGGCCATCGACTTGGCGGCGTTGAGCGCGGTAACGTTGGCCTCATAGGCCCGGTTGGCGGAGAGCATGTCGACCATCTCGGCGACGACGTCGATGTCCGGGTACTGGACGTTGCCCTGGGCATCGGCATCCGGGTGGCTGGGGTTGTGGACGATCCGGACGGCGTTCGGATCCTCCACGACCGCGGCGACACGGACGCCCGCAGCGTCGTCGAGCGCCGCGGAGCGGGCAGCGCCGACCCGATCCGCAAGCAGGCTGGAGAAGACGACCTGCTGGCGATGGTACGGGCCGCCTTGCGGGGTGCGGGTGGTATCGACGTTGGCGAGGTTGTTGCTGATCACGTCCATCCGCAGCCGCTGGGCGGTCAAGCCAGAGGCGCTCGCACGAAGCGCGGTGAGGAAGCTCATCGATTCTCTCTCACGGGTGAGACTGAACGTTCGCTGGCGACATGCTAGGGGATGCACCAGGAGCAGAGTAGGGGCATGATGTCCTTGGCCGGGCGAACGAAAGTCCCGGAGGCTGCGCCCTCGGAGGACACCAGGTACCGGCCAAAGGTGGGACTGCAGAAAGCGCGAGCCAGAAGCTTCCCTTTTGCGGCCGCGTTGCGAGAAGATTCTGTCCCAGAGAGATCGGCTCTGCTAATCTCTGAACACTCGGCGCGTACGTGGCACAGGTACCGGCTGGCGGCTGCGCCACCAGGCCGGACCAGGGTGATCACCAGAGCACGATGGCGCAGCACGAAACGACCGAGAGAGCTGAACTGGAAGCACCTGAGGCTGCTGTCACCCCGCTGGAACCGGCTGGGACCGCCGAGCGGGCGCAGCCAGGCCCGCCCGGCTGCCCGCTCGGCCGGGACTGGGAGCTGCCGAGCCGGCTGCTGGAGCGCATGGGCGACGCCTTCTTCGCTGTCGACCGCGCCTGGTGCTTTACTTTTCTTAACAGCCGAGCGGAGCAGGTGTGGCGGGCGTTGAGTGGCAAGCCGCGCGAGCTACTGCTGGGGCGGAGCTTCTGGGAGGAGCTACCGGCGGTGGCCGGGACGCAGTTGGAGCAGGAGCTTCGCCGGGCGATGGCTGAGCAGCGCACGCTCGCGTTCGAGACGTTCTTCGCCCCCCTGGACGGCTGGTACGCGCTCCATGTCTACCCCAGCCCGGACGGGCTGGCGGTGTACCTCCAGGACGTGACCGGGCGGCGAAGGGCCGAGGAGGCCCTCCGCGAGAGCGAGGAGCGCCTGCGGCTGGCGCTAGAGGCGGCACAGGTGGGTATCTGGGACTGGGACCTGCGATCAGGCCGCGTGGTCTGGTCCGGCGCGATGGAAAGGCTGTTCGGGTTTGCGCCGGGAACGTTCCCCGGCACCATCAGCGCAGTCCGCCAGCGGATCCATCCGGAGGATCGCGCCGGGGTTGAACGCGCGCGCGCCCGGACAGTGGAGGCGGGGAGCGAGTTCGTGCTCGAGTACCGCGTGCTCTGGCCCGACAGCAGCGTGCACTGGGTCGCCAGCCAGGGGCGGGCTCTCCGCAATAGCGCGGGGCAGGTCGTTCGTCTCGTCGGCACCGCAATGGACGTGACGGAACGGAAGCAGGCTGAGCGGGGACGCCAGGTGCTGGTGCAGATGGAGCGGCTGCGAGCGCTCGGACAGATGGCGAGCGGGGTGGCACACGATCTGAATCAGTCCCTAGCGCTGATGGCCGGCTACAGCGACCTGATCCGCCAGGCGCTGGCGGAGCCGACGATCGACCGAGCCCAGGTGCTGGAGATGATCGACATCATCGCGCGCGCGGCCGCAGACGGTGGGCAGACGGTAAGTCGGCTGCTCACCTTCGTCCGAACGACGCCGCAGGATCAGGCCGAGCGGGTGGATCTGGGCGAGCTACTGCGCGAGGTGGCACAGCTCACGGCGCCCCGCTGGCGCGACGCCGCCCAGGCCGAGGGGCGGCCGATCGAGCTGACGGTGGCGAGCGAGGGGGACACCAGTATCACGGGGCGGCCGTCGAGCCTGCGTGAGGCGATCACGAACCTTATCTTCAATGCGGTCGACGCGCTGCCAACAGGCGGCACGATCCACCTGGCGGCATGGCGCCGGGGAGCCCAGGTGGTGGTGGAGGTGGCCGACTCGGGAATCGGGATGAGCCCCGAGGTCCAGGCGAAGGCGTTCGAGCCGTTTTTCACTACCAAAGGTGAGCACGGGACAGGGCTGGGCCTGGCGACGGTGTTCGGGATCGTCCGGCAGCACGATGGCAAGGTCTCACTGACATCGACGCCCGGCAAGGGGACCACCTGCTCGCTGTACTTCCCCGCTGCGCAGAGCTTGCCGCCACGGCTGTCAGGGCAGACTCCGCCGGACGGAGGCACGCCCCAGCCGTTACGCATTCTGGCTGTGGACGACGAGCCGGCGTTGACCCGCATGGCGGCGCTGATGCTCCAGCAGCATGGGCACACGGTCGTGACGGCAGCGTCGGGCGAGGAGGCGGTGGCCAGGCTGGAGGCGGAGCACTTCGACCTGGTGCTCTCCGACGTAGGCATGGGCGCCGGGATGAATGGCTGGGAGCTGGCGCAGCTCGTGCGCCAGCGCTGGCCCGAGACGCGCTTTGCACTGGCGACCGGCTGGGGAGCAGCGATCGACCCGGCGCAGGCGCGGGCGCGGGGAGTAGACGCGGTGCTGGCCAAGCCCTACCGCTCGGCAGACCTGCTCAGCGTGTGCGCGGCGGCGGGGCGCGGTGGCTAGAGAGCCGCGACAGCGCGAGCGGATGGACCCGCCGTTCACGCAGCGCGTGGTGGAGCCGCGGGTGCTCCGAGCGCTGCACGAGATCGCGGTGGCGATTGGCGGCGTGCTCGACCCGGTGGCGCTGGCACAGTTGGTGGTGGATCAAGCGCGCGACCTGGTAGGGGCCGACCTCGCTCACCTGTACTTCTATGAGCCCCGCGCCGACCGGCTGGTGAGCATGGCATCCACGTTGCACGGAAGCGGCGATCTTGATCCACCGATTGTGCCGGGGGAAGGAGTGGCCGGGCAGGCGTTTCAGCGCCGAGAGCCCGTGGTAGTGCACGACTATAGCCGCTGGCAGCACGCCCGCTCGTATGCCCTGGGCCACGGGGTGCAGGCGGCGGCCGCGGCGCCGCTGCTGGTGGCCGACCGAGCGGTCGGTGTGATTACTGTCGGGTTTCGTACCTGCCGGGCAGCGGTTGACGAGCAGGCGAACGTGCTGTCCCTGCTCGCGGCGCAGGTGGGGCCGGCGCTCGAAGTCGTGCGCCTGTACCGCGACGCGCAGCAGTCGGAACGGGAGGCGCGGGTCCTCTATGAAGCGCTGCGGGCGATGGGAGGAACGCTGGAGCTCCAGCCGCGGCTGGAGCGGTTGCTGGACGCGGCGGCGCACCTGACCGAAGCAGACATGGCCGAGGTGGAATTGGTGGACCCGGCGCGGGCCGAGGTGGAGCTGGTGGCCGCTAATGGCGACAACCGGCGCGCGCTCGGGCTGCGGACGCCGCTGGAGCGCGGGCTGAGCGGGGTGATTGTGCGTGAGCAGCGCCCGGTGCGGACGAGCAACATGCCGGACGACCCACGCACCTGGGCGCCCGACCTGGTTCGGGAGGAAGGAATTCGTTCCTGGCTGGGAGTCCCGCTGGCGGATGAGGAGCGGGTGTTTGGGGTGCTGGCGGTGGCGAGCCGGCAGGAGGACGTGTTCACCGAGGAGCACGAGCGGCGGCTGGCCTCGCTGGCGGGGCTGGCCGCGGCGGCGGTACGGGAGGCGCGGCTGTACGCGCAGGCGCAGTGGAATCTGGAGCGGCGCGCGGCGCTGCTGCGGGTGAGTCGGCGGCTGGCGGCGGAGAGCGACCCGAGCCAGGTGATGCGGGCGGTGCTGGAAGAGGCGGTGGTGCTGGTGGGCGGCTCGTTCGGGGCGATCTTCCGCTGGGACGAGGCGCAGCGGGCACTCGTGCGGGTATGGGATACCCGTCCTACGCCACCCCCATCCCGCTCGATTCGGCTGGGTGACGGGGCGAGCGGACAGGCGGCGGCGCGGCGGCGCCCGGTCCTGACGAACGACTCCCAGCACGAGCCGTGGCGATTCGCCCCGGCCGGGACGACAGATGTGCGGGCAGTAGCCGCGGTGCCGCTGCTGGACAGCAGCCGGCTGCTGGGCGTCCTGACGGTCGTGGCGCTCGACCCGCACCAGCGATTCACCCCAGAGGACGGGGAGACGCTGGAGCTGCTGGCAGCGAGCGCGGCGGCGAAGCTGGCAGGGCTCGAGCGTACTCGGCTGCACGCTATCACGCTCGCCGGGCGCGAGCTGGCGCATCGCCTGAACAACGACCTCGCGCTGGCGGTTGGGACGCTCGACCTGCTGCGGGAGGAGCCGGCTGTTCCGGCCGCGTTGCGGAACATGGTGTGCGACGCAGCGGAGGGACTGGCGGCCGCGGTGCGGGCGATCGCCCAGTTCCAGGGCCTGGCCCGGTTCGAGACGAAGGAGACGCCGCTGGGGCCGGCGCTGGATATCGAACGCTCAACACAGCCCGCAGAACTATCGTAACCGCCGCGGGCGGCGCTGTGCGTGCTCTCAGGCGCGCGGAACCGACGCGCCGCCGGCGTGCGGCCGCTGGGACTTCAACGCCGCCAGGATGGCTGGGGCGATCTGGGGCAGCGGGACGACCTGGGTGGCGGCGCCGAGCTTGATCGCCTCCTTTGGCATCCCGAACACTACGCAGCTCGACTCGTCCTCAGCGATGGTGTGCGCCCCACTCTCGCGCAGCGCCAGGAGTCCCCGAGCCCCGTCGGCGCCCATGCCGGTGAGCAGCACGCCAACGGCGTTGCGGCCGGCGCCACGGGCGACCGAGTGGAACAGGACATCGACCGCGGGGCGCTGGTGGTGTACCGGGGGGCCGTCGACGAGCTTGACCTGGTAGCGGGCACCGTTGCGCTCCAGCAGCATGTGCCGGTTGCCGGGCGCAACCAGTGCCACGCCAGAGACGACGTCATCCTGGTCTCGTGCCTCGCGGACTTCCATTTGGCAGACGCGGTTGAGGCGCTCGGCGAACGCTCGAGTAAAGTGCTCTGGCATGTGCTGAACGATCACAGTGCCGGGCGTGGAGGCGGGCAAGGCGCTCAGCAGGACCTCGATCGCCTTGGTGCCACCGGTGGACGCGCCGATGGCCAGCACCTTGTGGGTGGTTTGGAGCAGCGAGAGCGCTGGCGGGAAGGGGACGGGCGACCGGGACGCCGAGCCCAGGGGAAGAGGCTGGAAGCGACGTGCCGCAGCCGCGGCGCGGATCGCGCGGACGAGCCGCCCGCCAACCTCGGGCGTGGAGAACTGGGAGCCGGGCTTGGCGATGACCTCCACCGCGCCCAGCTCCAAGGCGCGCAACGCGATCTCGCTGTTGGCCGGGGTGAGTGAGCTGACCACAACGACCGGCAGCGGATAGTGCTTCATGAGCCTGGCCAGGAACGACAGGCCATCCATACGGGGCATCTCGAGGTCCAGGGTGATCACGTCTGGGCGCAGCGCCATGATCTTGTCGCGGGCCACGTAGGGATCCGTGGCGCTCCCCACAATCTCGATATCCTCGAAGCGGGAGAGCTGCTCCGTGAGGACCTTGCGGACGACGGCCGAATCGTCCACAACCAGGACCTTGATCATTCGTGCGACTCCGCGAGTGGGGTTACGGCGGCCAGGAAGAGCCGTGCCTGCGCCCGGCCGTCTGCTCGCCCAGAGCACCCTTCGGCCGAGTGCGCCGCGGGCGCTGGCAGCGCGCCAAGACGGAGAGGGCGAAGCATGATGGCGTGCATCGCCGTGCTATTATCTCTTCTCAGTACGTTGAGCTTCATCGTGTGCTCCTCTGCCCGCGCCTGTCGCACGCTTCATACGTCCTAGAGTGCGGTGATGGTGCCACTGGCTCTCACAAGCACTTCGCCGGTGCTGATATCCAGGGACATGGTGCGCGAGTGGGTGCCGCCCACGTCGTAGGCGTGTAAGACAACGCCGTTTTTCGCGAGCAGCTTTTTCAGGATGATGAAGTTTCGCTTCCCGATCTGGAAGTAGTCATTCGCTTCGTTGCCGTCCACGCAGTTCGGGCAGGCACCGCCGGCGACCTTGACGATAAGACGCTGCTTCTGCGCCCCGGCTTTGTAGCTTTCGATGAACAGCTTGGGAACGCCGGTATCGACGAACATGGCGGGGTTGGCCGCCGCCTTCTGCGGATCGATGGTAGAGAGCGGCAGCATAACGTGGAGTAGGCCGCCCACGCAGGCCACCGGGTCGTAGATCGTGATCCCCAGGCAGCTCCCGAGTGCGTGGGTGATCAGCAGATCGCCCGGGGTGGAGGAGAGCTTCATGTCCGCGATGCCGACGATGATGCGCGCTCCGGGCCGTTCCCGCGTCATGGCGGGCTCACTTGAGGTAGACCGCAGGCTGCACATAGCGGAACTCGTGCGAGGCGGTGGTGAGGCTCTCGGAATGGCCGACGAAGAGGAAGCCGCCCGGGCGGAGCAGCTTCCAGAAGCGGCGGACGAGCTTCTGCTGCGTGGGCTTGTCGAAGTAGATCATGACGTTGCGGCAGAAGATCACGTCGAACGGTCCTTTCATCGGCCACGGCTCCATCAGGTTGAGCCGGGCGAGCCGGACCAGGGCCCGAACGTTGTCGTTGACGCGGTAGAGCCGGGGCGGGGTTGGCTTAACGCAAGTGAAGTATCTGTGCACCAGCGTAGAGGGGAGACCGGCCAGGGCATCCTGCTCGTAGGTCGCCTCGCGGGCCCGGGCGAGCACGGGGGTGGAGATATCGGTAGCGAGGATCTTGATGTCCAGACGATCGAGGTCCGGGAGCGTTTCGCGGAGCACGAGCGCAATGGTGTAGGGCTCTTCGCCGGAGGAGCAGCCGGCGCTCCAGATGCGGCCCCGGCTGCGGGCACGGAGTTGGGGAACGACGTGCTGGCAAAGGAAGTCGAAGTGCCGGGGTTCGCGGAAAAAGCTCGTCTTGTTGGTGGTCAGCACGTCGATCATGGTGACCAGCTCGCGGCCGCTCGCGTCACGCCGGACGTAGGCGATGTAGTCGTCGTAGTCGGCAAGGCCGAGCGCACGCAGCCGCTTGGCGAGACGCGCCTGGACAAGCCCTTCTTTGCCCTGACGCAGGTCGATGCCGCAGAGCTGGTAGAGCAAGCGGCTGATCGTCTCGAACTGCGCCGGGGTGAGCTCCGGCGCTATCAGGTCGCTGCTCATCGGTGCTCCTCTGGGCCGGCGGTAGCGCTGGCGATCGCGCAGGGGCCGTAGTCCAAACAAGATATTGGTCGCCGGGACGTTCCCCTCTAGTTGAGCGCCAGCAGGTTGGTCTGAAAGGCGAGCGCGTCGATCGTCTGCACGATCTTGGCCGTCGCCGCTGCCGCCGCCTGAATCTGCTCGATGGCGGCCGACAGCCGCTGCATGCTGGC
>Ga0070739_10000178_pt1 | contig 134473 bp, 116 predicted proteins | sample Coa_R1_7_FD_66445 | JGI IMG/M metagenome (GOLD analysis project Ga0070739, IMG submission 66445) | Surface soil microbial communities from Centralia Pennsylvania, which are recovering from an underground coalmine fire - Coalmine... | ecosystem: Environmental > Terrestrial > Soil >...
GCTGACCCGCTGCGTGCGGCAACGCGAGGAGCATAAGTGCGGCTGCGGTCAGGGCGCGCTTGCTCACTGGCTTTTCGGCGGCGAAATCACCTGAGACACGGTAACGCTCGCGCTGGCGTAGTTTTCGAGGAAGGTGATCTGCGGCGGTCATTGGCTTGACGGGCTGGACGCGAGGGTGACGCCCTGGTTGCAGGATGGCGCCCCGGGCGGGCGGAATGGGACGGAGAACTCGAGTAGAAGGTGGGCCTGCTGGGTGGCGGGTGTGAGAAGCCAGAGCCGGGACACCGAACGGGACCCCCTGATCTCGCCTGTCCAAAGGTGAAGGGAGTCGGTACCCTGCCAGAAAAACTCGCAGAGCGACTGGGCGCGCGGCAGGGACCACCGCCAGGTAGCACCGTCTTTACCCCGTACGATTACCTCGGTGAGCGAGCCGTTATTGGTGGGGAGGGTAGCGATCTGGGCGATGAGGTCCGCGCCCGGAGCCCAGGCCGCATTATGCTCGAAAATGTCACCGGGCGCGGCCGGATATCTTCGCACAATGCCGCCATTCGGGTCGACCAGGGCCGGTATGTGGGCGATCGACTCGGTGGCCGAGTCCCAGCCCCTCAGGGCCACTCCGAAAAGGCCCGGGGCGACGAGTTGTTGGTAATCGGCGTCGACGCGCCAAAGTTGCTTGCCGGTCCTGGCGCTGCGGCAGAATAGGGCCATGCCGTCGAAGCCGGCTCTGGCGACTAGGAAAAGTCGCTCCGACGGTGAATCCCACCGGATCAGCCAGGGATCGCCTTCGCCGGCTGACGTCAAATCGCGCGCGTTCACAAGGGGGCGAATCACGCCATCGCGCCAGGCGGCGAGGTCGCGCGTGGCACAGCCCGATTGGCCTGGGAAGCAGCGGGCGGAGGAGTTGGGTGGCAGTGATAGCAGCAGCTGCCGGCCGTCGGACGACCAGCCGAGAGCCAGGGCGCCGCATGCGGCCGGCAGGGCCTCAGCCCTGGGGGCCGGGTTGTGGGCGGAGACGAGCGCGACCGTCGTGCCGCAACCCTTTGCCCGGACGTTCACGTAGAGGCGGTCGCCCGCGGGCGACCAAGCTAGAAGAGGGGAGTCGAGCGCCAGATTTAGAAGCTGCGGCACTGCAGTCCCAGGAAGCTTAACCTCCCTTGCCTGCCCTCCCCCGAGTACGAGTAAGCGATCAGGAAAGAGGATAGCGGTAAGGTGGCGTTGCGGCCCCTGTGCGATCTCGATTGGTTGCCGTCGGAGCGGCGCCACAAGGATGGGACCGTGCGGAACGACGCTAAAGAGGGCGCTCGCAAGGGCAAACTGGGCCGGGGGAGGGGAGGCGCGCTGCTGCGGAGCGCCAGGTGTATGGGGAGAGGTGTTGGCGCCCATCGCCTGACCAGCGACCCAGGACGTGGCGGCGAGGAGCACCAATACGCCAATCCCCGCGGACGCCAGCGGCGAGGGGTTCCCCCGGTTGTCGCCGGCCAAGGGGCGCGTGTTCGGGGAGCGAAGGCGTTTCGCGACGGGCGCCGCTTTTCCAAGGCGCCGGCTCTGCCGCGACGGGCTAGCGCTCTTTTGCGCTTCGGGCGTCATTGAAGCCTATAGGTAATTATGTCGTGACCTGTTGGGTCTCGAGGTCCTGCAGCGTCAGCCACTCCCAGTAAAGCTCGTCCAAAAGATAGGCCTCCGCCGCCGCTCGGTGGAGAGCCCGGGCCGTTGGTGGCACTGCCGCCGCTAGAGCTGTCCTGTTTGCCGGGCGGATTCTTCTTTACGGCCGGACAGTTGATCCGGTTCAATATCGCCTGGATTGCGGATATTGTGCTTGAGGGGAATTTCGCTTCGCTGGCGTTAAATTGATTGGGGCCTGCGTTCAGGTCGGCGACAAACGCCTCCGGTGACCCCGCGCCGGCCACCTGCGGGCCGTAGCGCCTTAGAAACCACGCGGCGGATGGTCCGATTCCTTGGGGACCTAGAAACTTAGTGAACGGGAGGGCGCGGTTGCTGTTTTTGAGGGGGATCGCGACGGAGGGGTACCCATGCATCGGCTGGACGCCGAAATAGTTGTTGCCGAGGATGGCGACTCGGCTTGTGCCGTACCTGCTTTCACTACCGGAGAGCCCGAGGACGAATAGGGGGTTGACGCCCAGCGAGGCCGCTTGGATTTGCGCTTGGAGCGTGGGAAGGTTCGCGTTGATAAAATCAATTAATCGTTTGTTGGTCGGGTCTTCGTAATCGCAAAGGTCCTTTTTGAGCCCGAGGGGATCCGGCTGATGGATGGGCGCTGGGTGCGGATCCTGACGGTGGGGGACCAGTTCACGCGGGAGTGTGTGCTGCTGGCCGCCGCGGGCCGCTTCAGCGGCGAGCACGTGGGCGAGGTGCTGGAGGCGGGTCTGCGGGCACGCGGCAAGCCGCTTTCGATTACCGTGGACAACGGCGCCGAGTTCGCCAGTCGCGCGCTCGATGCCTGGGCTTACCGGTGCGGCATCGAACTGCACTTCATCCGGCCCGGCAAGCCGGTGGAGAATGGGTACATTGAGAGCTTCAACGGCCGGCTGCGGGACGAGTGCCTCAATCCGCACGTGTTCCTCAGCCTGGAGCAGCTGCGGATGTGCCTGGACCGCTGGCGGGACGACTACAACCGGGTCCGGCCGCACAGCGCGCTGGGCGACCGCGCTCCGGAGGAGTTCGCTGCCGATTGGAATCCGCCTCCCCCGCTCGCTACGCTCGCGGAGGAGGCGGATTCCATGGGAACCGCCCCGTCACTGGAGGTTCTCAGTTGAGTCTCCAAAGACTCGCCCGGCCGCTGAAAACGGCCATTTCCGCCTTGCCAAGGCCAAAAGCTCTGGTTTCCCCTGGTACAAAGTTGGGTAGCGGTTCACGGCTGAGCCTTTGACGGCGAACGGTGGGCCTGAATTGTGGGGCCGGACGCCCAGCCCCAGCTCATCGCCGCCTTTTAGGGCCGGTACCCGCCAGTAGCCTCCGAATCGAACAGAACAACCGAGCGGCCTTTGAGCGGCTGTGACCCGACTCGCGAAACAGCCGCGGTCTGAGCTGAGCAATCGTCGCAAACGGCCTGCCAATCGCCATTGGATGTGCGAAACCTTGCAGCCCCCGCCGGCGTTCGCCGGCCAACCTTTCCACTCTGCACTGCATCTCCTCTCAAAAGGGTCTTTCTATTTCTTGGGGCCTTTGCCCGTGCCGGTCCGCGGTCGCCGACTTTCTAGGTCGGCTGGCAGTCGGGCCCTGCGCGCTGCAGCGGGTAGAAACGGCTCTTCAGGATCGACGACCGGTTCAACGCGGCCCGGTAGCTCGGCCTTACCCAATGGCACAGCCGCACCTCGCCGGCGGCGAATACGAACGATGCAACCGCTTCGAGCGCGAATGCGCAGCTTCGCTGCAATAGAGCTTCATGGACGCGCTTCTGCGGCCAGTTGCCGGCGGCAAGCTTTCGTGCCCGCCCAAGGTCGGGTGTCGCCTCTGCGTCGCTTGAAGTTCGGAAGCCGTCCGCTCTCCGCCGGCCGCGATCCCGACCTTCGTCCTCGCAACCGACGGCGCCCTTGCCAAATTCCGACTCCCCCCAAATGGGGACGAGACCATTTTCAATCCCCCAACGGCTCTCGGGTGCGCTTCTACGTTATTGAAATAAAAATACTTATATCTCAACACTTCCTGCGTCGCTGCCGTTCCCTGGTCTCGCGCCAATCACCGGGTCGCGGCGCGCTCTCGGATCGCCCGGCGCTCTCAACCGCAATTCGCCCAGGGCTCATGGCCAAGTGCTGTCAAGCGCCGACCGCCGCCCGGCGCAGCCGCTCATCGCATGCTCCTGTAACCAGATGCCCGAAACGTCGTATCGTTATCGGTTGCGCTGGCGGCACGCCTGCCGTGGCGCTGCGGGTCAAATCGCGATACATTCCCTTGCGGAGGATTCCCCCCATGTCCGTAAAGCCGTTCCTGCTGGCCCTCCTCGCCGGCGCCTTGACGTTTCCCGTCGTCGGCCAAAACCCGAATCGGAACGCCAACGAAACCCAGGAGCAGCGCGATGCCCTGGGCTCGTTGAAATGGCGCAACCTCGGCCCCGCCGTGGCCGGCGGCCGGGTGGCGGCAGTGGCTGGCATCCCCGGCAATCCGCTGGTCTATTACGTCGGCGCGGCCGGCGGCGGCGTTTGGAAGACCACCGACGGCGGCTTTACCTGGAAGGCGATCTTTACCAAAGAGCCGGTGACGTCGATCGGCGCCATCGCCTTGGCCCCCTCCAATCCCAATTTGGTCTGGGTGGGCACCGGCGAGGCCAACATCCGTAACGACGTGATTGCTGGCCGCGGCGTGTATTTTTCCCCCGACGCCGGCGCTACCTGGAAGTTCATGGGCCTGGCCGACGCCGGTCAGATCGGCCGCATCGTGGTCAGCCCGCAGGACCCGAACACCGTCTTCGTCGCCGTCCTAGGCCACGCCTGGGGGCCGAACGACACGCGCGGCGTCTATCGCACCACCGATGGCGGCAAGTCTTGGCAGCGCGTGCTCTATGTCAATGACACGACCGGCGCCGTGGATATCGTCATGGAGCCCGGCAACCCGATGGTGCTGTTGGCGGCGATGTGGCAGGCGCAACGCCATCCCTGGACCCTCGACGACGGCGGCCCCGGCAGCGGCATCTACCGCTCCACCGACGGCGGCTCGACCTGGCAGAAGCTGACCCACGGCTTGCCGCAAGAGCCGCTCGGCCGCATCGGCTTGGCCATGGCGCCCAGCGACCCGCAGCGCGTCTATGCCTTGATCGAAGCCAAAAACGGCCGCCTCTGGACCAGCGACGATCTCGGAGATCACTGGACGATGGTCAGCAATAGTCACGAGATTGACGGCCGCCCTTGGTACTTCTCGCGCGTCGAAGTGGCGCCCAATGACGCCAATCGCGTCTATTTCCTCTCCGTCGAAATGTTCGTCAGCCAGGACGGCGGCAAGACCGTCGAGCCCATGGGGCGCGGCGTGCATCCCGATAATCACGACATCTGGATCGATCCCAAGAATCCCGAACGCATGATCGAGGGCAACGACGGCGGCGTCGTGCTCTCGACCGACGGCGGCGCACATTGGCGCTTTCTGGCCGATTTGCCCATCGAGCAGTTTTATCAGGTGGCGGCCGACACCAAGCTGGCCTATGACGTTTGCGGCGGCTTGCAGGACAACAGCGCCTGGTGCGGGCCCACGCGCAGCGGCTTCGCCATCAGCGGCAACGATTGGCATCCGGTGGTCGGCGGCGATGGCGAATATTCAGTGCCGGCGCCCAGCGATCCCAATATCGTCTATTCCGATTCCCAAAACGGCTCCATCGTACGCCTCAACCTCCAGACCGGCGAGTCGCGCTTCATCCGCCCCTACATTCTCGGCGTCGAGGATTACGCCGCCAAGGATCTGAAATACCGCTTCAATTGGACGACCCCCATCGCGGTTTCGCCCACGGACGCCAACACCGTTTATATCGGCGGCAACGTGCTGTTCAAGAGCACCGACGGCGGCATGCACTGGTCGCCGATCAGCCCCGACTTGACACGCAACGATAAAAGCAAGCAGCAAATCCCGGGCGGCGACATCGAGTACGACATCAGCGGCGCCGAAACCTATGACACCATTCTTTCCTTCCGCGTCTCGCCCGTCGATCCCAAGGTGATCTGGGTGGGAACCGACGACGGCTTGGTGCAGGTCACCAAGGATGGCGGCGCGCATTGGACCAACGTCACCGCCAACATCCCCAATCTTCCCGAGTGGGGTCGCGTGCAGCAGATCGAGGCCTCGCCCTTCGATCCCGCGACCGGCTACGTGGCCGTGGACTTCCACGAGACCGACAACATGAAGCCGTATGTCTTCAAAACCCACGACTACGGCCAGACCTGGACCTCGATCTCGGCAGGACTGCCGCAGGACGAGCCGGCGCGCGTGATCCGCGAGGACCCGAACAAGAAGGGCTTCTTGGTCGTCGGCACCGACACCGGCGTTTTCTACTCGGCCAACGACGGCGACACTTGGCAGCCGCTCAAAGGCAATCTGCCCACGGTGACGGTTTATGACTTGCTGTTCGTCAAGCGCCATCACGATCTCGTCATGGCCACCCACGGCCGCGGCTTGTGGGTTCTCGACAATCTCACCCCGCTCGAGGATGCGACGCCGGAGACCGAATCCGCCGCCCTGCATCTGTTCCCCGCGCTGCCCGGCTACATGATGAACCTGCGCCCGCTGCGCACGCCCAGCATCAGCAGCTTCACCACCCCCAACCCGCCCGGCGGCGTGGTCATCGACTACTACCTCAAATCCGAGCTCAAGGCGACGCCGCAGGAAAAGCAGCGCCATCAGACTCCGGTGAAGATCACGATCACCGACGCCAAGGGCAACGTCGTGAATACGCTCTACGGCCCCGCCGAGAAAGGCATCAACCGCTTCAGTTGGATGATGGACTATGCGGGCGCCACGCCGCTCAGCTTCGTGCGGCAGTCCTCCGAACAAAGTTTCTTCCGCCGCCGCGGCGGTCCCCCGGTCGTGCCGGGAACCTACAAAATTACCGTCAGCGCGGCCGGCGAAACCCAGTCCATCGAAGCGCAAGTGCGTCCCGATCCCCGCTTCCCGGTCGATATGGCGAACTTCGAGGAGAACACGCGCTTCGCCTTGCAGGTCCGCGACGAAGTCTCGGCCTTAAACCAAATGATCAACCGGCTCCATGATCTGCACACGCAGTTGGGCTCGGTCGAGAAGATGCTGCAGCCCGCCGATCCTACCGCGGAGATCTCGCCCGCGTATCGCCAGGTGCTGGAGCGCGCGCGCGCCTTGGACAAGCAGGTCACCAGCCTCGAGGAAACCGTCTATAACGACAAGCTGCAGCCCGGCGGCGAAGACGATTTGCATTACTTGGCCAAGCTGCACGATCTGCTGAGCCGGGCCATGTACAGCGCTTCGCCCGGCTACGACCTTCCGGTGCGCCAGGACGCGATCGCGTTGCAGCAGCAACTGCGCGCACAGCTCAGCCAAAGCTTGACCAGCTTCAATACTCTCTTGCACACCGAAGTGGCGGCGTTCAACAAGCTCGCCTTGCAGAACAATGCGGCGACGCTCTACGCCGGCGAACCGATCGCGCTCAAGACTGCTGGTGGCGGGATGTAAGGGTGCGTGGCCGCGGGCGGCTGCGGCGCCCGCTTAGAATAAAACGAGCGAGAAGCGGTTGCCTAATTGTCCCGGCTTTCGGCGCGGAAGAGGAGTGAGGCCTTTCCTCCGGGAAACGCCGCCGCCTCGCGGCGGCGGAAGAGCCCGTCGGCATTATGAAACCGCTTGGAGCTCCGATGCCGCATTGTCTCGACCAGCGCCAAGTGCCGGGGGCTAGCCGGCTCTTCACCGACTATCTCTACGCCTACGAGCGCGTCGGCCAGTGGTATGGCGCGGAACTGCCGCCGTTCGCGCCGGAGTCGCTGGCGGTAGCGGCGCGCCGCGTCTCGCTTCCTGCCGCCCGGCGCCAGGCGCTGGTCGAAGCATTGGCGCAAGCGCACCGGGATTTGCCCCCGAGCGCCGCGCGCGAAGCCAATTTGGCCCGCTTGCGCTTGCCCGATACGGTCGCCATCGTGGCCGGCCAGCAGGTGGGGCTCTTCGGCGGCCCGTTGCTGACGATCTTGAAGGCGCTGACCGCCATCAAGCTGGCCGAGCGGCTGCAGAGCCAGGGCCAGAACGCCGTGCCTTTGTTTTGGCTCGCCAGCCAAGATCACGACTTGGCGGAAATCAATGCCGCCTGGGCGCTGGATCGCGAGGCCCGGCTTCAACGCATCGCGGTCGAGCTCGCCGCCTCCGCCCAGCGTGTCCCGGTCGGACGGGTGCGGCTGGGCAACGGCATTGCGACGGCGCTGGCGCAATGGCGCGCCGTGACCGGCGGCGATGGCGGCTTGGCCGACTGTTATCGCCCCGAGGCCACGTTCGCGAGCGCATTTCGCGAACTCACGGCCCGATGGTTCGAGCCATGGGGTTTGCTCTTCATCGATCCTCTCGATCCTCCCATGACGGAGCTGGCGGCGGAGACGTTAAGCGCGGCAGTCGCGCGGGCGCCGGAACTGCTTGTCGCCCTGAGCCAAAGGTCCGTGGAGCTCAAGGCGGCGGGGTATCATGCCCAGGTCGAAACCGAAGACGGGGCGACGCTGCTCTTCGGCGAGCAGCAGGGCCAGCGCGTGGCGCTCCGCTACGAAGCGGGAACTTGGAGCTGGGGCGCGCAGCGGCTGGAATCGCCGGAGTTGATGCGCCGGATCGCCGCCGAGCCGCACCTCTTTTTCCCGGCGGTCCTGCTCCGGCCGGTAGTGCAAGACGCGCTGCTGCCCACCGCCGCTCAGGTCTGCGGTCCGGCCGAGACCGCCTATCTGGCGCAGTCCGCGGCCTTGTATCACGTGTTGGAGCGCCGCCAGCCGTTGGTGTATCCGCGTGTCAGCGCCACCCTCCTCGAGCCGCGCGTGCGCCGCTGGCTGGAAAAATATGGCTTGACGCTGCCGCAAATCTGGCAGCAGCCGCCGAGCCCCGACCCGGGCGCCAGCTTGGGTGCGAAGCTTGCCCGGGAAACGCTGCCGCCCGGGCTCGAACAGGCCCTGGGGGCGCTGCGCGGCGCCTGGGAGCGAGATTTTCAGAGTGTGGTGGAGCAGATTCGCGCGCTCGACCCGACCTTATCCGACTTCGCCGCGACCGCCGGGGCGAAGATGCGGCATCAGTTGGATCAGATTGAAAATCGCGTCAGCCGCGCGTTGGCGCGGCGGCAAGACGACCTCGAACGCCATGCACGCGGTCTGGTCGGCGCGCTCTTTCCCGAGCGCCACTTGCAAGAGCGCCTGTTGACGGGAGCGATCTGGGCTGACGCGATTCCGGTGCTGCACGCGCGTATCGTTCCCGAATGTGCCGACCACCAAGCCATCGAACTCTGATTTCGAAACTAGCCGCCGATTCCGTGTCACGCCCTTCGTGCGGCGCAGGGCAGCTTGGGCGCAGACGCTTTTATTGCCCCGTGCATCGCGGTCAGCTGGGCTGCTGCTGCTCTTCTTCCTCTACTTCTGCTTCCTCGAGGCCTGCGTAAATCGAGAAACTGTAATCGATGTCGTCGTCGTGATTGACCCGGGAGGCCTTCTCATGGCTGCGCTGCAAACGCCGCTCCATCTTTTCTTTTTGTCTTTCCTGACGCGCTTTTTCTTTTTGGCGTTTTTGGAAACTGGGACGGGAGCGACCGGCCATGATCCACCTCCAAAATCAAGAATCCGCGCCACTGGCCAACAAGCACGGCGGCGCAACAAGCCCCTCCTCTCGGCCGCCCGGCGCGCCGAGGGCCGCAAGTACCGGAAGTGCCGGTATGAGAGGCGCTTGCGGGAGTTGCCTTTTATAGTTTAGCAGCTTCGGCGCGCGGGAGAAAATGCGCGCGAAGTCCGCTTGCGCTGGAGCAGGCGAGCGCAGCGCGAAATCGCAAATTTTGGCGGAAATCTCCCGCGATCACGCTTCGAAGCGCAGGGCGTCGAGACGTTGCAGCGCCAGCTTATATCGGCCGGCTTGGTGGGCGGCAAGGAGCTGGAGCTGGCGATGGGCCCAATCCGAAAACAGCACGCCCGCCATATTCATCGAAACGGCATAAAAGCCCACCCAGAACTCCGACCGCAAGGTGACCGCTGGCGACATGGTGTGAATGAGACGGGTCAGCGTGCGGTAGTCCTTGTGCGGATCGCCGGACAGCAGGCCCGCCTGCTTCAGCTCCGCCAAAAGGGAAAGCTTGGCGCCGGCGACGCGGGAATGCGCATAACGGAGGGTGAAGAAGATGAGCGCAATCGCGCTGATCGCAAGCTCGATCAGCGAGCGGCCCAGGTCCGGCGGCGGCGGAATCGCGATCATGCCGCCCCCTGTTGCGGAAGCGCCAGCGGCAAGTCCGCGCGCCTCGGCCGCGGCGGCTGGCCTTCTTCCCGCTCCGCCATCGCATATGCGAGCAGGACGATCGAAGCGGTAGAAAGAAGCGGCACGGCCCAGCTCAAGATGTAGCCGAACACCGCGACCAAGGACCACGCGCAGGCGCTGGCGCTGTAAAAGATGCCGCAGCCGGCCGCGATGCGGCGAATACGCAGCCCGGGCACGTGCATCGCCCCGATGGCTCCCCACAGCACGAATGAGCCGAGCATGCCGGCGGCCGCCAGGTTCTGCTCGGCCTCGTTGGCGAAGGCGATCAGGTGCCGCAGGCTGAAGGCAGCCGGGCCGAGGCGGCTGAACACGGCGGCAAAACTGACGATCGCAATTCCGGCCAAAATGGCCACGGCTGTGCCGCGGACCATGGGGAGGGAAATCCTGGTTTTGGCGAGAACGGTCTCAGCCAGCCGCAGCAGCACCAGCAGGCCGAAAAAGACGACAATCAGGTCGGACCAGTAGTAGACCTGCGCGTAAAGAATCGAAGTCTTGGGATTGAAGCCGAGCCAGAGGACGCCATAAAGCGCAATGTCCTCCAACAGCATGAGGAGGAGCCAGAGCTTTACGACGAGCCACCTTTTGAGCGGAAGTCGAAACGCGAGGGCCAGTCCCCCGGCCTTCGCCAGTGTACCGATCAGGCCCGGAATAAGACTAAGGCTCAACTGGGGCACCCTCTGGCGCCCCAGTATAGCACCTGAAGCGCTCTACCAGCCGCTGCCCGGGATCGGGAGGCCTGTTCCGCTCCGTAGCCCGCTGCCCGGGATCGGGAGGCCCGTTCCGCTCTTCGCCACGCCGCTGCCCGGGATCGGGAGGCCAGTTCCGCTCTTCGCCACGCCGCTGCCCGGGATCGGGAGGCCTGTTCCGCTCCGTAGCCCGCTGCCCGGGATCGGGAGGCCTGTTCCGCTCCGTAGCCCGCTGCCCGGGATCGGGAGGCCCGTGCCGCTCTTGGCAAGCCCGCTGCCCGGAATTGGAAAACCTGTTCCACTCGTAGCCGCCGTCGCGTAGGGGCTAATGCCCGGAGCCGGCATCGCGGTGGACATGGCGTAAACCACGTCGCCGCTGGGCCCTGGGCTCAGCCACTGGCGCACGCCTACAATCGCGCAAAGGGAGAATAACACCGTGATGGCAGCAAGTTGAAAACGACGCATGGTACAGGTATCCTTTCTGTCGGCGACCAGGTTGAGTAGGCCCGCCGCCGAACTGCAAAAACTTGATAATCCCAGAGTTAGGCTAGCAAGCAGGAACAGCGGCTTCCCCCTAGGGTCAGCAAAAAACCTGACCTAAAAGTCAGGGCGAGGAGGCCCGAGGCCAGTCCCAAAAGCGGGCTTTCGCTTTTTTTTTGCCTCGAGTTCCTGCCGGTGAGCCAGTGTTATACTGCCAACGTCGGGGCGTGGCTCAGCCTGGTAGAGCACCTGGTTCGGGACCAGGGGGTCGGAGGTTCAAATCCTCTCGCCCCGACCATTTCACCCAAGTTTCATCGGTAAAATGGTGGCGGCTGCGGCCTCGCCCGCTCGCTAAACTCCAACTCTCCAGCCTTCGCGATCACGGGAAGGAATTCCTCGCCACCGCAAGGGCCGACGCCTGCACTATGTAGCAGCCGCGCCCGCTTGCCTAGGCCCTGTTCGGCGGAACAGTTACTACTCTGGTTCCCTGTACTCGGTCTGCACGATGGGACGAGGCCCGCGCGGGCCCCCGGACTTTGGCAGCATCTCTTTGGTAAACATGAATTTCCAGGTTTGAGTCGCCGGGGGCTGCAGGGAAGCGGGGCGGTCCTCGACGGCGGGTGCGACCTGTACTTTTTTTTCACATGGCGGCGGTTGGCGGGAATGTCCGGATCCGCTTAAAGCTCGCCTGCCAGCGCCAGGGCTCGGGAAACACCGGCGGCGAAGTCCGATGGGTCTGGCAAGAGGCTCAGGACGAGCGCGGATTCACTGGCGAAGTCATAGAAATGACCGGGATGCAGCAATACGTCGGCGCGATCGAGCAGCATCCGCGCCCAGGCTTCATCGCTGCGCACATTCGGCCAGCGCAGCACCGCGCTCCAGCCGCCCTCGGCGGCGTAGCGTGTGACCAACGTGGCGGACTCGGGCGGCAAGGATGCAAGCGCGCGATCGAGCACGGCCAAATTGGAGGCGACCCGCGCGGAAATCTGCGACCGCACCGTTGCGCCGGCGGCCAGCAGCGCCGCCGCGCCTATTTGCACTGCGCCGCCCACGGAAAGAAAGGTATCAGCGATGATTTCGAGCTTCTCGAGCGCGGAGCGGCGCATGGCGCCATCGCCGCCCGCGACTGCGATCCAAGCCAGCTTAGCCTGCGGCAAACCGCAAAGTTTTGAAAACCCATTGAGAACGAAAACGAGCGGCGCAGCCGTTTCCGGCGCACAGTAGGCTTGCATGGGCGGCGCGACGCCGGCGAAATCCCAAACGTAATCGAAGAAGACTTCATCCACGATCAGCGCCAGCCGTCGCCGCGCCGCCATTTGCGACAGCGCCTGCCACTCTTCCGTGCGGCAGTAAGAGCCGGTGGGGTTATTGGGGTGAATGACGAGGATGGCGCGGGAGCGCTCCCCCAACTGCTGTTCCAGTGCGGCCAAATCGCAATGCCAGGTTTGCTCGTACCAGAGCGGATAGCGAGCGATCTCGACGTCGGCGAGCGCAGCCAGGTGGTCCAGCAAGGGATAGCTCGGGCTCGGCACGTGGATGCGATCGCCGGGGTCGCACAGCAAGCGCAACAAGTGTGCATAACCTTCACTGGTGCTGGCGGTCAGGATCAATTGCTCAGGGGCGACCGCGACGCCGCGCTCACGATAATAGTTGGCGATCGCCTCGCGCGCCGGCAGCCAGCCGCGCGGATCGGGGCGGTAGCGAAGCGCCGCGAGCGAAGCCCATGCGGCGGCAATTTCCGCGGCCGGGTAGTCCAACCCGACGGCGGTGGGATTCGAGACGGTGAGATCGGTCCACGGCCGGGTGCGGTGCGCCAGCGCCGCGGCGAGCGCATTCGGGCGCAGATCCCATTGCGTGCGTCGCGCGAACATTGCTTTAAAAGCGCCAAAGCATGAAGTAAATCCAGAGCCAAGTCAAACCCAAGCAGTGCCAGAAAAGCGAAGCGGCGCGCAGAGGTGCGGGCGCGTCGGGGCGGAGCCGCCCGCGCCAAGCCAAGCTAAAGACGGCCGCGATGGCCACCAAGCCGGCGGTGATATGGGCGGCATGGGCCGCCGTGAGGACATAAAAGAAGCGGCTGGCGGGCGCGCTCTTGAGAAACACTCCCGCCTGCCACCACTCCCGCCACGCCAGAACCTGGCCGCCAACGAAGACGCAGCCCAGGCCCAAGGCGATCACAAGCCAGCGCAGCATCGAGCGCACGTGTTCGGCCGCCAAGTCACGGCCGGCGTTCCACAAAGCCAAGCTGCTCGCCAGCAACACACCCGTGTTGGGGAACAAGATGGGCGGCAGGGGAATGAGTACGCGTGCGGCCGCGGGGCGGCTCAAGTAGCCGAAACTCAGGACCGAAAAAAAGCAGATTACGGCCAAGCTCAGCGCGGCGCTTAAACGCAGCAGCCGCTGGCCGCGGCGGCGCGAACTCATCAGGGAGGCCCAATCAGATTGCACTAGCATTCGCCAAGCAGCGTTTTGATAACGACGGCCTTTCGCCCGGCGGTGGCTGCGGCCGTTCCCGGCGGGGAACCCGCGTTCTTGTTCCACTTTGTGCGCGGCCACTCGTGATTTCATCGCCGCAGCGGGCGGTACCTACGATGGGCGGGCAGGGCGGAAGGAGTGGCGTTGCCGCGCTCGCGCTCGGTGCTGTTTTCACCGGCTACGATGTTAGCGCAGGCGAGCGAGAATCCGCGCCCGACCCCGAGTCCGCAAAATCGGGTTCACGATTCCCGCGGGAAGCGCGGTTGGATGCTAATTGTGATCAGGGCTGACCGCGGGATTGGCGGCCGCGCTGACTTCGTGCATTGACGGCGGCGGCGCCCGCCGCGCCACGTCCGCCTGCACGCCGCCCAACGATTTGACATAGCGCGCGATGCCGCGATAGAGGCCTTCGGCGATGCGTTGGCGGTAGCTGGGGCGCGCGAGCAAGCGCGCGTCATGAGCATTGCTTAGGAAGGAGATCTCGGCCAATACCGAGGGCATATGCGCGCCGATGAGCACGATGAACGGCGCGCTCTTGACGCCGCGATTGTCTTCATGCAGCGCGTGGGAGAGGCTGACTTCGAGATCATGGCCCAGCGCCTGCGACTCTTGCCGCTTATCGTCGGCGGTGATGGATTGGAGCAGTGTTTGCAGCTCGTGTTCGCCCATTTGCCCAGCGGCGTTTTCGCGCGCGGCGACATTGAGCGCGCGCGCATTCTGCGTCAGATTGAGGAAGTAAGTTTCGACGCCTTCGGCATCCTTTTCTGGACTTGAGTTGGCATGGATGGAAACGAATAGATCCGCGTGAGCGCGATTGGCGATGGCCGTGCGTTCCCGCAGCGGGATGAACGTATCGTCGTGACGGGTGTAAATGACGTCGGCGCCAAGCCGGCGGTGCAACAAGCGACCCAGCCGAAGAGTGACATCGAGCACAACGTTCTTTTCAGCCAGGCCATTCGGCCCGATCGTGCCGGTGTCATGGCCGCCGTGGCCGGCATCAAGGACGATGCGGCCGATCTTGAGCCCAAGCGCGCGGGTCAGCGAGCGATTGCCATCGGCCAACGGACTGGCTTCCACGACCGAGTCTGCATTGTCGCGCGCGGACTCGGCGGGTGTCTTACCGTGGTTCGCTTTGGCGATGACGCCATGCGCTGGGGCTGGGTGAGAGGACTCCAGATTGCTCCGGCCGATGCCGGCGTCTGCCCGTTCTGATGGCGCGGAATGTGAGTTGCTCTTGGGAACGGGGCCTGCGGCGAGCGGCGCGGCGGCGGCGTTGGTCTTCGGCTGATGCGCGCGAACCTGCGCCACGTCCGAAGCGTGATCGGAATCCGCGTGCACGGCCACGACGAGTCGCGAGGGGTTGGGAAACCAAAGCGCGGTGTCGTGTTCGCCGGCGCGATTCTCATGGATCACCAAACGAATCACCCCGTCGCGATTTTGCGCGATGACGATACGCTGAACCAGAGGATTGGAGAGATCGACACTGCGGCGATCCATGAGCCGGCCAAAGTCGCCCTTTAGGTCGAAATAGACGGAATGGGTTTCGGGCACGGTACCGCGCTGCCAGTCGGGCCGACCGCTGACGTCCACAATAATGCTGATGCCATCGGGCGTTGTCGTCCACCGAAGTCCTTCGATACTTACCGGAGCGGCGGAAGAGGGCGCCGGCGCGTCCGCCTGGGCCTGGGCTTGATCGTTCAATTCCCAGGGAGGGCGGGCGACAATCGGCTCGAAACGCACGGCGCCGGGAGCGGAACTGGGCGCGCCCGCCGGGGCGGAGTCCCCGGCCGCGCCCGTGGTCGGCCAGAGCGCCGGCGGCGGCTCGACTCGTTCGCCGCGCACTTGCCTGCGCGCCACGGGCGCGCGCGGATCGGCGGGGTAGCGCCGGAGGAAGTCGCGCAAATAGCGGCGCGCGGTCAGGGGCTCCCGGCGATGATACCAATCGATTTGCGCCAGCGCCCATTCCGCGTTGCGCCGGTAGAGGGTCGAGGGGAACCGTTGCAAAAGCAGTTCGAGGTCTTGCGCCGCGGACGACCAAGCGGGCGCATGCTGCAGATCGGTGGCCAGGGCGATCTCGATGCCGGCGGCATCGAAAAGAGCCTCCTCCGCGGGCGTCGCGTGTACGTCTTTCGTAGGATCCACGCGCGGCTGATGGCGCCAGACGGTAGCCAGCAGATCCGTGATCTTGGTGTAGTCGCCGACCGTGCGGTCGCTTACAGGTCGCTGCTCCAAACGCAAGTGCAGCTCATGCGCGCGCTCCAAGATCGCCTGCGGCGCGGGCGACGAAAGGGGAGTAGAGCGGGCGCAAAGCCAACCGCATGCGGCCAAGACCAACGCCGCCGTTCCTAGACTGTGACTGGTACTGCGCAACACCAAAAGCTACGGAATCCAGAGCTTCGTTTACTGTAAGCCGTCGTACTCCGCTAGGCAATCCCCAAAACTGTTTCCGGCTTGATGCCAGGGATTCCGCGCGTTGGGCCGCCGTGATTGCCCGAAGCAGCAGTCCCTTGGTACAGTTCGAGTGAACCCGGCACGCCAGCGAGAACCAAACTGACCCGAGCGAAGGCAAAAGGAGAAACGGGCGCGAGTCCCCCGCGTTCGGACCCAAGCGCCGCGGAAGGCGCATCCGGCCTCACCCGCCGCGCGTTGGAAACCGAGGTTATCGGGCTTTACCGGGAAACCGCGCCGGACTTGTTGCGCTACGCCGAACGGATCGCCGGCACGCCGGAGTTGGCACAAGATGCGGTGCAAGAGGCGTTTCTTCGCTATTATGCGGCGCGGGTCGAGGGCCGGTTGGGAGCGGCCGGCCGCCCGTGGCTGTTTCGCGTGGTGCGCAACTATATTTTCGACCGTTTCAAAAAGTTGGACCGCGGAGCCGAAGCGCAGAGCGAAGGCGCGGAAACCAGCGACGCCGGCATTTCGCCGGAATCGCTGTATCGGTTGACCGAGCTGTCGCGCTTGATTCACCGGCGCCTTTCGAAGCGCGAATTCGAATGCCTTAGTCTGCGCCTGCACGGTTTGAGTTACCGGGAGATCGCCCGCGAAATGGGCGTCGAAACCGGCAGTGTAGCGACGTTTTTGGCGCGGGCGCTGAAAAAGCTGCGCCGCGAACTTGCCATCGAGACCGGAGCAGGGGAGCCCAGGGGAGGGGAGCCATGATCCGCGCGTGGCCATTTCATCCGCGCGCGTCACAGCTTTGGGCCTGGCATGATCGGGCCGCCGGCAAGGCGAGCGAACGGATCGGACGGCATGTGGCGCGGTGCCGCTGCTGCCAAGGCCGCGTCGCGGAAATGGATGCCGTTTGGCGGGAGTTGAACGCGCGCTGGTCGCGCCAGACACAAGCGGCAGCGGCCCGTCCGGACGAACGTTCCCTGCTGTTTGCGATCCGGCGGCAGGAGAGCGAGCGGTTCGCCGATTTCAAGGAGCGCTGGCAGTTGCTCGCACCCTACTTCGCGCCCGAGGCGGCACGCTCGTTGACCGCTGCGGGCGGGATCACGGTCGAAACACAACTACGCCTTTGGCTCGGCCGCCGCTACGGCCAAGCGTTGCTGAAGGAGTGGGCAGGGCGGTGAGACCGAACGCTTCCCTAGGGGTGGATTGGCCTCGTGTCTTCCTTTGGGCGACGGTGGGACTGTTGGCATCGGCGGCGCCGTTTTATCTCGCCTGGGCATGGACCCACAGCTTCGCGCCGGTGAGGTTCTTCTATGACTATCCCGCCAACGTCTTTTTCGTGGTGATCGCCATCATCGGCTGTTGGCTGTGCTGGATTGCATGGCTCGAGTTTGGTCCCGGCGACCTGCTGCGTCCCGCTTGGTTTTTGATTGCCGTCGCGGCGACGTGGCAAGCGATCGGCTATATCATCGCGCATTGGCTGGCCCAGGCGACCTGGCTGAACCCCCTGCGGGCTTATCTGCTGGCTGGAGCTCCGCGCCGCGGCGCGACCTTATACCAGATCGGGCTTGACGTTAGCGGCACGCTTTCGATGGCCTTTCTGGCCGCCGGCCTCGCGGTAGTGCTCGTTTGCTATCGGCGCTCCGGTCTGGTACGCCGCTTCGTGGCGTGGGACTGGGTCGTCTGCGGACTGGTGGCTGCATATGCGTTGCACGTCATTTATGTCGTCGTAAGGATTCAGCTTCACGCCCATGCCGTGGTGACGTTCACAAGCGTGCTCGATTGGATGAACGATCCGCTCTTGGCGCTGCTGGTGGCGGAGGCCTTGCTGCTGCGGCGGGGCGTGCTCGTCATGGGCTGGGGCTTGCTTGGCCGCTGCTGGGGCGCAGTGGCGGCGGCGGTGCTGTTGACGGCGGCGGGCAGCGCCTTGATGTGGGCCGTTGACTTCGGCCTGATCCGCTGGCCGTATTTCAGCGTGACCTGGCTGATTTGGTATCCGGCGGCAGCGGCGTTCGCGGCTTGTCCGGCTTATCAGGTGCAAGCGTTCCGGGTCACGCAGCGGCGGCTGGAACTCTATCGCGCTGCCCGGCACACGGCCTAACGGCCACACCTTCAAGCACGGGGGAGGTTCACACGCCTGGACAAATGGCCAGGCGGAAATGACGTACGGTCCTCGGGCCCTGTCATGAATGCGGCATCGTGAACAGTTGTATAGGGTAGTGGTTCCCCCCGGAAGATGGGCATTGGTGGCTCATGCACGATTCCGGGGACTCCTTCTGTGACGGGCGGCGCCAAGCGCCGGCGAGGTCAGGCGCCGCCCGTGCTGTTCCAGTTGCAAATGGCAGCCGGGCGCGGCCCGACAAAAACACTTGCGCCGTAGGCTCTCCCGCGGCCCGGCCATCGCGACGGCAAACCGCCGGCTTTTCGCTGGCTGAACTCCTCATTGCGGTTTGCGTGCTGCTCATCATGGTCGCCCTGGCAGCGACGGTATTTCCGAGCATGTACGCCGGCTTGCGTGCCGATTCATCTTGGGAATCGCTGATGGCCCTGCTGCGCACCACGCGGCAGCAAGCGCTGACGCAACGGCGGACTTACCAGATAACCTTCACCGCGCCCGATCAAGTTCAGGTGGCGCGCATCGAGCTGAATGGGGCGCTCACGAACGAACCGCTATGGACGTTGCCGAACCACTTGAACTTCACCTTGTTCGCCGGTGAGCCCGACACTCCGGATGCCTTCGGCAACGGCCAGCCGATCGATTTCGTGGATGGCACCGGCGGCATGGCCGGCGACACCCTGTATTTCCGTAGCGACGGCTCGATCGTGGACGCGACGGGAAACTTCGTAAACGGGACGCTTTTCATCGGCCAATCCGGCCAGATCGGAACCGCCCGTGCCATCACCCTGATGGGGGCGACGGGCATTTTTCACGGCTATCGCTATGACGTTTCGACGAACTCCTTCCAATAGCCGGCGTCCGCGGCGGCGGAGCGAAGGCTTTTCGCTGCTCGAGGTCATCGTCGCGGGTATGGTGCTGACCATCAGCCTGCTCACGATGGCCTACGCCTACGCGCAGGGCATGACCTTGGTTGCGGCGACTCAAGAGGAAACGATTGCGCGCCAGAAAGCGCGCGAGGCCTTGGAGAGCGTCATCACCGCCCGCAACGACCAAACCCTCACGTTCAGTCAAATTGCCAACGTCAGCAACGGGGGGATTTTTCTCGACGGCTTTACGCCCTTGACCACCGACGGCGCCGACGGCTTGCCCAACACTGCCGACGACGGCCCGGTCGAAACCGTCATCGAGCCTGGGCCGGACGGAATCCTGGGCACCGCCGACGATGTCAACGTTCCTTTAAACCAATTTCAGCGCCGCATCGCAATCACCAGCCTGTCTCCCAATCTGTCTCAGATCACGGTGACGATTCAGTACACGACGCAAAAGGGCCTGCGGCGGCAAATTTCGGTGACCACCGATGTCTCGAACTATATCTAGACGGGCGCCATTCTCCATGCGGCCGCGGGCGGCGGGCTTCACGCTGCTCGAGATCTTGGTGGCGGCGAGCTTGGCGCTGCTGATGCTGGGCTTGGGGATGATGCTCTTCAGCTCCCTGCTCAATATCTCCGACGAGGCGACCGCGACCGCTGAGATGAACCAAAACTTGCGTGCGGCGGCCAATCTGATTTCGCAGGATCTGATGATGGCGGCGGCGGGGGTCCCGATCGGCGGCTTGCCGCTGCCCTCCGGCGCCAATGCTCAGCCGGTGAACCGGCCCGGGCCCTGCTGCAATACCTTTCCCGCCGCGCTTGGCGTCATTCCGGCCATTTCACCGGGATATGGGCTGGGTCCATCGCAGGCGTCGGCCAATGTCGACACCTCGTATTTGGCGGGCGCCATCACCAACAGCGACGAAATCACGATTCTCGAGGTCGATCCTTTGTCGCAGATCAATCAATATCCCTTGGCCGCGGAATCGCCGACCTCGATCACCTTCAATGCCGCCACCAATTTGGGGTCGGGGGTTTCGCAGTTGCGCACCGGCGACCTCTTGATGCTGCAAAACGCGAACGGCTCGGCGCTGGCGATGGTCACGAACATCAACGGCGATGTAGTCAGCCTCAACGCGGGCGATCCGCTGCAGATCAATCAGCCTAACGCGGCGGCAGGGAACTTCGCCGCGATCTTAAGCGGCTCGCCGCCGACCACGGCCTACCGGCTGCTGATGATCTCGTATTACCTCGATTTTTCGAATCCGAACGAACCGGTGCTGATGCGGCAGCTGGACGATCAGGCGGCGATGAAGGTCGCCGCCTATATCACCGGCCTCCAGTTCACCTACGACCTATCGGACGGCAAGACGATCGACCAGCGCACCGTCCTCCAGCCCAACCAAATTCGCAAGGTCAATTTCGTCATCTCCGCCCGTTCCACGCACCGTTCGCTGAAGACGGGCCGCTATTACACGAACTCGATCGCCACGGCGGTCATGATCCGCAACTTGGAGTATCGCAACCGCTACTGAGCGGCATGGCTCGCGCTCTTCCCCCCGGCGCCGCCTCCGGAGGCACGCACACATGAACCCCCACAGACGCCAACGCCAAGCCGGCATCGCTTTGATCACGGTGATGATGATCAGCGTGGTTTTTGCGCTGATGCTGGTGGGATTCTTCTTCATCGTCAACGGCGAGCAGAAGATCTCGGCCAGCGATCGCGACAACACCATCGCGTTTTACGGCGCGGAAGCCGGCATGGAGAAGATGGCGGCCGATCTGGGCACGTTTTTCGCGCATCATACGTCGCCGACGGCGGCGCAAGTCGCCGCCTTGGCCGGCCCCGGCCACGAGCCCAGCATTCCGGGAGTCATTTTCCCGGCGCCCGGCAGCACCGATTACCCGGCGGGCGGCTACATCATCAGCTTTCAACAGAACCCCGACGGCAGTCTGAAGTCGACTTCGGGGACGATCGGCGGCACCGGCCCCCTCGCCGGATTGCAGGGCATAATCACGCCTTTCACGCTGACCGTGGTGGCGCAGGGGCCGAACGGCACCGAAGTGAAGATGACCCGGGGCGTGCAGGAAGTCTCGGTGCCGGTCTTCGAGTTCGGAATCTTCTCCGATACCGACCTTTCTTTTTTTGCCGGTCCGGATTTCGATTTTGGCGGCCGGGTGCATACCAACGGCGACTTGTATTTGGCCCAGGGCGACGGCGGCACCCTGAAGTTGAGCGACAAGGTCACAACAGCAAAAGACATCATTCGCACGCAACTGTCGAACGGTTGGCCGCTCACCTCCAACTACAACGGCACGGTGGACGCAATTACGGCTCCCGGGACCTATCGGGCGTTGGCGATGAGCGAGGGCAGCCTAACCGGTGGCCCGGGAAGCGGCCATAATCCGAACTGGCCGGCAATTTCGCTGACCACCTACAACGGCAATATCACCAGCAGCGAAACCGGCGGCAAGCCGCTGAACCTCGATCTGGCCGTGAGCGGCAACGCCTCGCCCATCGAGATTATCCGCCGGCCGGCTCCGGGCGAAGATCCCGCTTCGGTGATCGGACAAGCTCGGCTCTTCAACCAGGCGAATCTGATCATTTTAATCTTCGATCCGCAAACCGAGGCCAACACGTTTGGCAATTCGGATCCCTTCTTGAGCATGGGCGTAAGTTTAGACAACAGTTCCAACGGGTTCGGCAATGGCGCGGCCGAGAGCCAGCCGGGCTTCGGCCCGGCGAGTTGGTATAGCAGCGCAAGCGCGTTTGACGCGTGCCATCCTCCGGTTGCCGAATCGCCCGGTCCCATTTCCGGTTCCTATCTGCTGGCGGCAGGCACGCCTTTGCTGGGCGGCCTGCCGAGCGGTTCGGGATTTCAACCGGCGCGCATCGTGATCCTGATTCAAAACGGCCAAGGGAGCTGGACCGATGTGACCAAAGACGTCCTGGCGCAGGGTATCGCGCCGGTGCCTTCTGGCTGTTCGAACCACCCCATCGTGCAGCTCGAACAATATGCCTATTCCGGCGCGACTTGTTCCGCCACTGGTTGCGGCAGCAAAAGCCCCGATGCCTATATCCCGATTTCGATCTACGACACGCGCGAGGGCGAGCTGCGCGACATGGCCTGCGGCAGCCCCTGCAATACCGTCGCCCTGAACGGCGTGATGGACGTGGTCAATCTCGATGTGAAGAACCTGCAGCAGTATTTTGCCGGCGCGGTCGGTACGACTGGGAGCCAGGCAATTCCCAATGGCGGCTATATCGTTTATTTTTCCGATCGCCGTGGCAATGTCGATAGCCTCGCGAGCTCTTGCAGCCAGCGCTACCCGGGGGCGCCGGTCGCGTCTCCGTGTTCGACCGGTGAATACGGCAACGAAGATATCGTCAACCCCAGTTGTGGGTTAAGCACATCGTGCCTGCCCGACGGCATCCTCGAGCCGGCTGAAGACGTCAATGGCAACGGCATCCTCGATACCTACGGCGCGACTCCCATCTGGCAAACCAGCGCGGAACAGGGCCAATGGACGACGTTTGGCCTGCCGGGTGGCGCCAGTCCCACTCCTGAAACGAGGGTATCCGGAGGCGCAACGGCAAGCTGGTCGTCGAGGTCGAATTGTTCGGTGCCTGCTGGCCGCGGTACGGTCGCCTGTTCCTATCCCTCGATCCCGCAGGCCAATCCGCCGTTGTTCTTCCGCCGCGCGCTGCGGCTCATGGATGGCTCGCTTGGCAGCCTGCCCCCTTTGGCAACGGCGAATTGCTCCAGCGCCACCGGCGGGGGATTCACGGTGGTATCGGAAAACCCGCTCTATGTTCAAGGCGACTACAACGCCACGGCGGCGAGCGCGGCATCCGTCCCCTCCGGGACGGATTGGCCCGATCAGCCGGGCGCGTGTCATGTGCCCGCGTCGGTAATGGCGGATGCGGTGACGGTGCTATCGAACAATTGGAACGATAGCTGGAGCTTCAGCAGTCCCGATTCCCCCAGCGGGCGGTCCGCATCCACAAGCGCGTACCGCGTCGGGATCATTGCCGGCAAGAACCTTTCCTTCCCGCATCCCTCCGGCACGTATCAAGATTTCGGAACTGACGGCGGCGTGCACAACTTTGTCCGCTACCTCGAGTCATGGAGCGGAAAAGACTACTACTATCGTGGCTCGCTCGTGAGCCTCTACATATCACGGCAGGCGACCGGCGTGTACAAGTGCTGCACGACAGTTTACGGAGCGCCGACGCGCGCGGAGAATTTCGACACCGATTTCGAAGACATCAGCACGCTGCCGCCGGGCACGCCGCGCTTCACGGATATCAATACCCTGTCGTTTCAGCAGGCCGTCCTTGCGACGCAGTAGATTCCTGCCGCACCTGGACGTGAGTCTAGGTGCGACCCCTGGTCGATCGCCCGTCGCGGAGAAGGCCGCCCACGTCCTATAATCGCCGTCAGCTTTTGCCCAGCACGGGGGAGACACATGCGTGCGCGCCACTTCCTGAGTAGTGTGTTCGCTTGCGCCTTGGCCTGGCCCTTGGCGGGGCAAACACCCGCACCGGCTTTGCCGGCGCGGATTGGCGCCATCGTCGCGGTGCGGCAGAGCGATGGATCCGTCGTCTTTACCAATCTGCCGGGCTTAGACGCATCCACGCCGCATGTGGTGGGCCAACAACGGCCTGAAGCACGGCAGTCGGCCGCCGCCTCCGCCGGAATCGCTGCCAATGTACATGGGCCTGCCGCCCCCCGTCCCGCTCGCGCGGTGCCGGCGCGCGCCAGCCGGGTAGCGCGCGTTCGCCGACCTTCCATCGCCGCCTTGCTCGACGCCGCCGCTCGCCGCTATCGCTTGGATCCCCGCCTAGTGCGGGAAGTGGCGTGGCAGGAATCGGGCTTCGATCCGCGCTCCGTCTCCGACAAAGGAGCCATGGGTGTAATGCAGCTCATGCCGGAGACCGCGCGGATTTTGGGCGTCACCGATCCTTTCGATCCGCGGCAAAACATTGATGGCGGCACCCGCTACTTGCGTGATCTATTGCATCTTTATCGCGGCGACATCCGCCTCAGCTTGGCGGCATACAATGCTGGCCCGGCGGTGGTCGCGCACTACGGCAACCGCATCCCGCCATTCAACGAAACCCGCGATTATGTGCGCGTCATCACGCGGCGGCTGCGCGCCGACGGCGTGCGCGTGGCGCGTCCGGCGCGCAGCGAGGCGATCGTCTTGACAGGCCGGGATGCGACGGGGGCCTTGGTGTACAGCGACGTGCAGTGATCACTGCACAAGGCGGATGACGTTAGCGGTCCGATCGGCGTACAGCAGGAAGCTGGCGTCCGGCGCCGCCGCGATTCCGAAGGTTACGTTGTAGCGGACTGGACCGGTGAGTGTGCCGGGGACTTCGGTGTATTGACCATCCGCCATGTGCAGCACGCCCGGCGCGGCGGCAAGTGTATAGACTTGCCCGGTCGCCAGATCCAGGCAGCGTACCAAGCCCGTCGTCGAGTCGCCCCAGAACACAGTCCGGCCATCACTGGCGAGCAGCGCCGGCGAGCAAAGCGTGGCGGTGGTGCCGAAACCGTCGGCATGCCCGCACACGCCGGGCTCGCCGGCGACGGTGACGACGGCGCCGGTGGCGAGCGCGATCGCGCGGATGGTGTGGTTGCCGTAATCGCTCACGTACAAGATCTTGCCGGTGGCGTCGAGCGCCAAACCGGTGGGATCGTTGAATTGCGCTGCCGTGCCGGTGCCGTCATTGTGCCCCGAGCTGCCGCCCGCCAGCGTGCTCACGTTGCCCGAGGCGAGATCGACGACACGAATCGCGTTGTTTCCGCTGTCCGCGACATAAAGCTTGCCGCCATCGGCGGAGAGCGCGACGCCCTGCGGCGCATCGAAACGGGCGGCATTGAGCGCGCCATCGGCGAAACCCGGGCTCGTGGCGCCGGCAAGGGTGGTGACCACCTGGGCGGTCAGATCCAGTTTGCGGATTTCGTTATTGCCGGTGTCGGCGATATAGAGGATGCGTTGGGAAGTATCGAACGCCAGACCCTCCGGCTCGTTGAAGCGAGCGTCGGCGGCGGGGCCGTCGGCGGCGCCGAATCCCGGCCCGGCGATCGTCGTGACCTGGGTGCTGGAGAGGTCGATAGCGCGGATCGCCGCGTTGTTGGTGTCGGCGACATAAGCGGTGGCGCCGTCGGTAGCGATGCCGGTGGGACCGTCAAAGAGGGCGATCGAGGGAGAGCCGAAACCTGCGCCCGTGCCCGGGCCATCGGCGAAGCCGCGATGCGAGGGCTGGCCGGCGATCGAGCTGACGCCCGTGTTGGCGGTGGCGGTTGACGTGGCGGAGAGAGGGTTGGCGAAATCCAGGCGGCGAATCAACCCGTTGCCGCTGTCGGCGATGAAAAGTGAACTGGTGTTATTGCCGACCAGTTCGGGGATCACGGTGATCCCGCGAGGGTTGAAGAATGAAGCTTCCGCGCCGCTCCCATTCGCTTCGCCCGCGCCGGTTTGCCCCGCGAGCGTGTACACGACGGGATCGGAACCAAGAGTCACGACGCGGATGCGGTTGCCGTCGCAGACATAGAGCAGCTTGCCGCCGTTGGCGCCTGCGTGCTGGGGATCGACCGCGAGCGCGCTCAAATCGCTGAAGCTCGCCGAGAGCGCCGGACCGCCGCTGGCCCCGGACTGGCCGTTGCCGGCAATCGTCGTAACCGAGTTGTCTACCAAGTGCAGGCGGCGAATCGTGAACGAACAAGAATCCGCTATATAGAGATCAGCGCCCGCGGGGTCCACGTCCAAGCCCCAGGGATGGCAAAACGCTGCCGCCGCGCCGTCGCCGTCGATCGAGCGGGCGACGCCAGGCTGGCCGGCAAGGGTCGTGACCGCGCCGCTCGCGACATCGATGCTGCGAATCACGTCGTTCTGCGTATCGGCGATGTAAAGGGTGGTGCGGTCGAGCGAGAGTGCCAGGCCGCGCGGGCCGTTGAACGACGCCGCCGTGCCGGCGCCGTCGCCGTAGGCGGCCGCTCCGCTCCCCGCGAGCACGCGCGTCACGCGATCGCCGACCGTATAGGCGAAGATTTGGTTGTCATGGGCATCGGCGATGTAGAAGGTTTGCGTGCGCCGATCCATGGCCAAGGCTTCGCCGTCGGCGAACGTGAAGAGGTACGGAGAGCCGATCAGCGTTGTTACCGTGCCCGAGGTGAGGCCCAATTGCCGCAGCGCGTATCCTTCCAGATCGGTGAAATAAAGGTTGCCGCCGCCGTCGCTGGTGATGGCCAGGGGCGTGGCTTCGTCTTGCTCGCCGGCGCCGTCTTCGAAGCCTATGCCGCCCGGTCCGCCGGCGAGAGTATGCACGACACCGCTCCAGCCCTGGATCGTCAGCAGCACAGTTGCCGTTTGAGTGTTAGGATTCGCACCGCCCGTTGCCGTTCCTTCAATGGTGATCGGCACGTTGGCCGCCGCCAAGCTGATGCTGGCGGTGGTTAACGTGAGTTGCACGGTGCTGCCCGTGGTCAAACCGTTGTGATCGAAGGTGGCGCTGACGTTGGGCGGCAATCCCAGCGCCTGGAGCGTGATCGTGCCCGAGAAGCCGTCGCCGGTCGTCACTTGCAGCGGAATGGTGGCGGAGGCCGCCTTGGGCAGCGATAACGTGGTCGAAGCGGGTGAGATGTTGAACGTATTGGGCGCGACCTTCAGCGTGACGGTAGCGGAACCGGAAGCGGCGGGGTCAGCCAAGCTCGTGGCCGTAATCGCAACCTGCGAGGAGGGCGGCATGCCGGCGGGAGCGGTGTAGACGCCTTGGGCGGTGATTACGCCCACCGACGCGCTGCCGCCGGGCTGGCCATCCACGCTCCAGCTCACCGCGGAATCGTTAGTTCCGCTCACTGTCGCGGTGAAAGTCTGGCTGGCGCCCAATTGCACGGTCACCGCCGCCGGGCTGACGCTGACGACGATGCCGCTGGTCAGGGTGACTGTGGCCGAGGCGCTGATCTTAGGATCTTGAATGCTGGTCGCAGTCACGGTCACTTGCGCCAGGCCGGGGAACGTAGCCGGTGCGGAATAGAGGCCGGTGGGGGAGATCGTGCCGACAGTGGTGTTGCCGCCCACCGTGCCATTCACCGCCCAAGTTACGGCGGTGTTCAAAGCGTTGTTCACGATGGCCGTAAACTGCGCCTGCCCGCTCTGCGCGACCTCGGTGGTCGCGGGCGCCACGGCGATCGTCACCGCGGGAGTGATGGTCACGCTGGCGCTGGCGGAGTTGCGGGAATCGGCCACGCTCACGGCCGTCACCGTCACTTGCGGTGGGTTGGGCATAGCCGCGGGCGCGGTATAGAGGCCGGTAGGGCTGATCGTGCCGTAAAGCGCGTTGCCGCCGAGGATCTTATTCACCCGCCAAATGACGTTCTGATTGGCGTCGTTTTGCACCGTGGCCACGAACTGCTGACTGCCCAAGTCCGCTTGCAGCGTGGCCTGTGCCGGCGCGATCGAGACGATCGGATCGTCCTTGGGCTGATGCGAACTGCAAGCGACGGCGGCGCCGACCGCGAGAACCGCAACCAGCGCCCAAGCGTAGCTGGAGCGCGGGCGCCGGCGGCCGGCCTCAAGGATGGCTCCCACGGCAGTCCCCAATCACTGCAACAGGGCGATTTGCCGCTGTCGCCGATGAATCGCTTCCCAGGTATGCCGAATCGCCCACGCGTGGAGCAGCATGGGCACCGCTTGCAGCGCCAGCGCCCAATGCGTATGGCCAGCCCGGCCCAAACCCCAGGCGGGGCTGGTGAAGGCCAAGATTTCCAACGGCGTGGCCACCAGCATCGCCCGCTTCAAGGAGAACGGATGACAACCGTTCATCGCGGTCGAGCTGCGCAGCAAGATATTGCTCTCGCAGAGCCCGAATCGCCGCCCTTTCGCTTCGGCGGCATAATGCTCGGCGATCAGCACGCTCTCGGTTTCCAACTCGATCGCGAACGGCCGATGCCAGCGAGTTGTCAATTCCCGATGCTCGGCACAGCCCAAGCACGGCTGGTAGGTCTGCGCGCCGGCCGCGGCTGCCAGCGCTAACGCCAGCGCCAGCGCGCGCGCTAGTCCCCAACGCATCACCACTCTTCTCCCTTGTCAGTCACACCGGGGTTGGAACTCGCGGGCAGCTACATAGGATGCACATCGGCGCGACGGCTTGCGGCGAATGCTACCTTGGCAGCCAGATGGCATTGGGCCAAAAGTAGAGCAAGTCAACTCGCCTCGAACCAGCAGCATCTGCAAACCTGGAGATGGGAGGAGAGGCGGGAGCGGCGACAGAGGAAAGGAGCGGCGCTGGCCGCGCCGCGAACATCTCTTTCTCAGCGCTCCAATTCGAACCGCATCCGCGCCGGCCGGTCTTCCTCGCCAGCGCCGTAATCCAGGTGTTGCTTTGGGCGGGCTTGGCCTGGCTGCTCAACGTTCCGCCGCAGCCCGATTATCCGGTCTTGTCGAGCCCGAGGAACATTACCTGGCTAACCGCGCCGGAGCCGAGCCTGCCGCCGCCCCCAACCATTGCGCGGCGGCGGCCGCCGGTGCACCACACATTCGCCCACCTTTCGGTGCGACGCTTGCATGCACGCAGCGGGCCTCCGCGACGCCTGCCCCGTGGGCTGCCGCCGGCGCCGGAAGTGAGCGAGGATCCGCCTTCGGTACGCAACGCCCTCCCGGTGACCGCTGACATAATTCCTGTCGCACCCGTCGCCCAGCCGCCGCAACCGCACTCGACCGCGACCGTGAAAGTCGGCAGCTTCGCCGCTGCGGATCCTTCCGGAGCACCGGCCCCGGCCGCGTACGGTCCGGTCCGCACTGGTTTGTTCAGGGATCAGCAGCCGGCATCCACTGCCATAGGCGATGAGATGCCGCAGATCGGGACGTTTGGTGCGGCGCCGGAGCATCCGCCAGTTCTGAGAGCGGCATCTCACCCGGCAGTGTCCGCGGCGCCTGAATTCGGATTTGGTGCAACCGGCGCGCCCCGGCCGCCGATCCAGCCGCGGGCGGCGCGACCGCCGCTCGCGCGCTATCAGCCGCCGCTCATTTTGTCGAAACCAACGCCTCGCTACACGGCTCAGGCGCGCGCCCTACGTCTGCAGGGCGACGTGGTGTTGCGGGTCATCCTTACGGCCACTGGAGCAGTGCGGGTGCTGGGCATCGTTCACGGCCTCGGCGCCGGACTGGACCGCGCCGCGCAAGACTCCGTTCGAGCGATACGCTTTCGGCCCGCTCGGCGCGATGGATATCCGGTGGACGCGACGGTCTTGGTGCGCGTCAGCTTTCGTCTGGCGGAATAATGGCCTCGCGCGCCGTTCTCACGCTCTTGATCGTGTGTTCGCTAGGCAGCGCCGGCTGGGCGCGCGGGCTGCCGCAAGCGCCGGCGGCCAGTTCCGAAGCCGCGGCGCAGGGACAACGCGCCGCCCAGGCAATCCTCGATCGCATGGCGGCGCATGAGCGCGATCTGGTGCGCCGCCTTCAGCATTTATCCCCCCGCATCGAGACCTATTTGCAAAATTTCCGGCCCGATTCGTTGGGGGGCGAGGTGCCCGCCAGCGACCGTTATCATTTGGGGCGCCTGGTGTGGCGCGATGGCCGCTTCGAGACCGTTTCCTTCATCGCCGATGCGGCGCCGCCGTGGCTGACGGAAATGGGCCCGATCAGCGGCGGCCTGGCCGCGCCGATCGCGCACTTGTTCAAGGACCAGCCGGCCGGCCGCAACGGTTTTGCGCGCATGCTGTTTCCCGATGCCGCGCACTTCGATCGTGCGCACTACGACTTCGCCTATGTGCGCCGGGTCTTCCTGGGGGACGTGCGCTGTTACGTCTTCGATGTGGCGCCGCGCCGGGAAGCGGAGTCGGGCTTTTGGGGACGCATTTGGATCGAGGATCAAGACGACTTCCTGGTTCGATTCAACGGCGCATTCTACCGGCCGCGGCCGCTCCATCCCGCCGTGCACTTCGATAGCTGGCGCTACAACGTCGCGCCGGATCTGTGGGTGCCCGCCTTCATCTACAGCGAAGAGTCGAATTGGGATTACGTGTTTGCGCGCAACGTGCGCTTCCGCGCGCAGACGCGGCTCTGGGGCTACAACCTCCGCCGCGCCAACAACCTCGAACAATTGACCAACATCGCCGTCGAGAACAACGCAGCCACCGATCCGACGCAAGTCCCTCAGCACCTTTCGCCGGTCGAGAGCTTTCGCGCTTGGCAAAGGCAAGCCGAAGACAACATCCTCGACCGGCTCCAGCGCGCCGGCCTTCTGGCCCCGCCGGGCCCCGTTGATCACGTTTTGGAGACGGTCACCAACAACCTGATCGTCACCAACCATCTCGACATCGAGCCGCCCGTGCGATGCCGGGTGTTGATGACCACCCCGCTGGAATCGATGGCGATCGGCCACACGATCGTGCTGAGCCGCGGATTGATCGATACGCTGCCGAACGAAGCCAGCCTCGCCGCAATCCTGGCGCATGAACTCGGCCATATTTCCCTCGGGCAGACCATCAATAGCGACTACGCCTTCTCCGACCGCATGCTGTTCCCCGACCGCGATGTCTATCAAGTCATCGAGTTGACGCGGCCGCAATGGCAGGAGCAGCAAGCCGATCGCCGGGCGTTGGCGCTGCTCAAGCGATCCCCGTACAGGAACGAACTTGGCGCGGCGGGACTTTATCTGCGCGAACTGATGAAGCAGGCGGGAGAAAGAAATCTCGTCGGCTCGCATCTCAGCAACGGGTTTTTCGTGGACGGTTACTTGGACCGCTTGGCCGCGCTGGTGCCGGGCGCGCCCAAGCTGCAGCCCGAGCGCGTGGATCAGATCGCCGCCTTGCCGCTGGGCGCCTGGGTCTATATGAACCCTTGGACCGACGATTTGACTCTCGAAACCGCGCCACGGCCGCACCTGCTCTCGGCGCTCGAAAAAATGCCGTTTCAGGTGACGCCGCTGCTTCCCAATTTGCGCCGGGCGACGGAAACAAGCGGCACCGCCGCCGGAACCCCATTGACATACAAGAACGACGCTCCCACTCAAAAATAGAAGCGCAAATATCGGCCGACTTGATCCATGCCCCGGCGGTCCAGGTTGTCGAGGTTCGGCAACGCCGAATAGATGCCGATGACGTTGGAACTGGAGTTTTGATCGGTGATCGCGCAGCCGTAGCGCTGAAAAGCCTTGAGGATGGCTTTGGTCGTGGAGCCGACGTCGAGGCTATCAACGTTCAAATTCGGGTCCACGCCGATTTTGCCGCCTTCGCTGAGCGGCCCGTTCGAACTGCCGTCGGTCTTGGCCGCCGGGGCTTGATCGCCGAGCGAAGAGTTGTTCCACGCGCCCGGAACGATACAGCTCAAGGCATGGTCAATGCCGTTTTGAATCTCTCCGGGCATCAGGTCGCCGGCTGCGCCGGAGATATCCGCCGCAGTCGTGCCGGGGTTGCCATTGCCATCGAGCGGCCCGGAAACGATCTGACCAACTCGCGTGCTGGTGGGGCGGCCGCTGCCGTCAACCGTTAGCTTCCAGAAGTCGTAAAACCGGTTGTTGGACCGATCGATGACCACCAAGTGGCCGTCGTCGGCGCCCCAACCGCCGACGGATGGGGCAAAGCCGCCGTCGGGAACGGGGACGTTCTCGCTGCCGCCGTAGCCGTCCGTGAAGTGAACCCAACCGTTGCCGCCATCCGCCGATTGCACAGGAAAATCGAAGCCGCCGCGGTGATCGTTGATGCTCAGTGTGGCGTGTAAGTAGCCGATATCCACGCTGGGTCCGGACGGTGCGCGATAGAGCCAGGCCGCATTAGGGAAGATCCGCGCGCCAGGCGCGGCGGCGGTATTGACGAGCGGGTCGCCGGCGGCCGAGGAACTGGAACCGGGCGAGCCGCCGCAGCTGGCATATCCGATAACGAGAGCGACGGCGCACGCCGCTTTGGCAAGACCCCAACGGTACTGCATTAGACCCCCTACGGCCGCGGGTGCGGCCAACTCGGTTCAGAGTGGGGGTTAGTAGAAGATCCCTGGATCGGTGGAACCCCGCCAAACGCGCTAGAAAGCCCACTAAGCAGGCCAAGGCATCCGCCTTAGTCGCGGCATCTATGACGAAAGAGGCCAGGAGGGGCTTATGGCAGGTCAGCTTCAAGGAATCCGCATCGCGGCGCTGGTGGACGATCATTTCGAACAGGTCGAGATGACCGAGCCCAAGCGAATTTGGGAAGAAGCAGGCGCGACGGTCAGCATCGTTTCGCGCAACCCGCGGCTCACCGCCATGCGGCACGACCAGCCGGGCGATCGGTTCACGACCGATGTCGCACTGGAGAATGCGCGGCCGGGGGACTTCGACGCGCTGTTTCTGCCGGGGGGCGTGATGAACGGCGACAGCTTGCGCATTGTGCCGGAAGCGCAGAATTTCGCGCGCGCGCTCGTGGATGCCGGCAAGCCGGTCGCCGTGATCTGCCACGGCGGCTGGCTGCTGATCTCCTGCGGATTGGTGCAAGGCCGCACTGTGACGAGCTGACCAACTCTCCAAGACGACTACCGCAATGCCGGCGCCAAATGGGTGGATGAACCGGTCGTGGTGGACAACGACTGGATTTCGAGCCGCAAGCCCACCGATATCCCCGTGTTCGCGGCGGAAGCCGTTCGCGTCTTTGCCGCTCATGCGCGCCCGAGCCGGGCGGCCTAGCGCATTGCGGCGTCAAGCCCAGTAGGTGCGGTCGAGCGTGCGGTACTGAATGGCCTCGGAGATGTGCGCCGGCTCGATCTGCTCGCAGCCGGACAAATCGGCAATCGTGCGCGCCACCTTGAGGATGCGGTCATGAGCGCGGGCGCTCAGTGCCATGCGCTCCATGGCGCGCTCCAGCAACCGGCTGCAGTCTGTGGAGAGTTCGCAGTACATCGCCACTTGACGCGTCGTCATTTGCGCGTTGGCATAAATCTTCTCGCCGCGAAAGCGCGCGATCTGGCGTTCGCGCGCTTGCATGACGCGCTCGCGGATGGCCGCCGAGGTTTCGGTGCGGCCGCTGCTGCCGCGCAATTCCTGGTACTTCACCATCGGTACGTCGATGTGAATGTCAATGCGATCCAGCAGCGGCCCCGACAGCCGCGCGGTATAGCGCTGAATCTGGGTCGGCGTGCAATGACATTCGCGCGCGGGATCGTTGAAATAGCCGCACGGACACGGGTTCATCGCCGCCGCCAGCATGAATCGCGCGGGGAAGCGCACGGAATTGCCGACGCGCACGATGGTGACGTGCCCGTCCTCGAGCGGCTGGCGCAGCGATTCCAGCACCGCATGAGGAAATTCCGGCAGTTCGTCGAGAAACAGCACACCGAAGTGAGCCAGGCTCACTTCCCCCGGCCTCGGGGGGGAGCCGCCGCCGATCAGACCGGCGTCGGAGATCGTGTGATGGGGCGCGCGGAAGGGCCGCCGGCTAACCAGCCCGCCGTTATCGAGAGTTCCGGCGACGCTGTGCACCTTGGTCGTTTCCAGCGCCTCCTCGAAGCTCAAGGCAGGCAGAATGGACGGGATGCGCCGGGCCAACATCGTCTTGCCGGAACCCGGCGGGCCGATCATCAGGATGTTATGGCCGCCGGCGCAGGCCACCTCCAGCGCCCGCTTGACGGCATGCTGGCCTTTGACGTCGCTGAAATCCTCTTTGTATTCGCCACCCTCCTCGAGCAACCGCCCGACGTTCACCTTGACCGGAGCCGGGACGGCGCGGCCGTTGATCCAATCCATCACTTCGGGCAAATTCTTGGCGGCGAGCACCTCGATGCCGGTCACCACCGCGGCCTCGCCGGCGTTATCGCGAGGCACGACTACTTTGGACAGGCCCTTTTCCCGCGCCAGCAAGGCGATCGGCAAGGCGCCGCGCACCGGCCGCAAGCTGCCATCGAGCGCTAGTTCGCCGACGAACAAGTAATCAGAAATACCGTAAATACCCGCGCCATTTGCCCCTTCTTCCCCGGCTTGGGCGCCCCGGGGCCGGCTCAATGCACCCCAGGCGCCGAGCAGCGCGAGGGCCATCGGCAGATCGAGCCCCGAACCTTCTTTGCGCACGTCGGCGGGCGCCAGGTTGATTACGACGTCGGCATTGGGTGGATCGTAGCCGCAGTTGCGCAGCGCGGCGCGCAGCCGCTCCCGGCTCTCCCGCACTGCGGCATCGGGCAATCCGACCGTCGAAAATTGGGCATTGATGCGCGCGGCCGGCGCCGTATCCACCTCTACTTCGACCAGGGTGGAGTCGATACCCACCACTGATGCGCTCCGCGTGCGAAATAACATGGCGCGAGCCTTGATGAGAACCCGCGCCAGCACAGGCGTCAATTCCCCCGAAAAGGGGGCCCGCAACCGTTCCTAAGCACTGACGGCCGGGGAATTCAGATTGTGATCGTTTCTTGAAATTCGCCGAACTGCCGGCGCAAGGCGTCGGCGATCTCCCCGGTCGTGGCGCCTGCTTCGACGGCGGCTAGGATGGGCGGCATCACGTTGCCAGTGCCGGCGGCGGTCTCCTGGATGGCGGCGAGGGCGTTTTGCACGCGAGCGGCGTCGCGCGCCGCGCGCCATTGCCGCAGGCGGGCGATCTGTTCCTGCTCGCGCTGCGGCTCGATCTTCTGTGCCGGGGTTGCGGCGCTCTCATCGGCTTGAAAACGATTGACGCCCACCACGATGCGCTCACCGCTTTCGACGCGGCGCTGGTCGGCGTAGGCGGCGTTCTCGATTTCCTTTTGCACGAAACCGATTTCTATGGCGCGCAGCATGCCACCGAGCGCGTCAATTCGGGCCAGGTAGTCCTCGGCTTGGCGCTCCAGTTCGTTGGTGAGGCTCTCGACGCAGTAAGAGCCGGCCAAGGGGTCGATGAACTCCGCGACGCCGCTTTCGTGCGCCAACACCTGTTGCGTGCGGACGGCGAGCCGGGCGGCGGCTTCGGTGGGCAAGCCCAAGGCTTCGTCGTAGGAATTGGTATGCAATGATTGCGTTCCGCCCAGCACTGCCGCCAGCGCCTGATACGCGGTACGGACGACGTTATTCAACGGCTGCTGCGCGGTCAAAGTCGAACCCGCGGTTTGCACGTGGAAGCGCAGCATCATCGAGCGCTCGTTGCGCGCCTGGAAGCGCTCTTTCATGATGCGCGCCCACATGCGGCGAGCGGCGCGGAATTTCGCCGCCTCCTCGAGCAGATTGTTATGGGCGTTGAAGAAGAAGGAGAGGCGAGGCGCGAAAGCGTCGATCTCCAAGCCACGTTCCCGCGCGGCGGCGACGTAGGTCATGCCGTTGGCCAGGGTGAAGGCAATCTCTTGCGCCGCCGTGCACCCGGCTTCGCGCATGTGATAGCCGGAAATGGAGATGACGTTCCACTGCGGCAATTCCCGCGCGGCGTATTCGAACACGTCGGTCACCAAGCGCAGCGCCGGCGCCGGGGGATAAATATAAGTTCCGCGGGCGATATATTCTTTGAGAATATCGTTTTGGACGGTGCCGGCAAGACGCCGAAGATCGGTGCCTCGCCGCTTCGCGACCGCGACGTAATAGGCGAGCAGGATCGCTGCCGTGGCATTGATCGTCATCGATGACGAGATGCGATCGAGAGGAATGCCTGCGAGCAGGCGCTCCATGTCGCCGAGATGGGCGACCGGCACTCCCACCCGGCCGACTTCGCCCTGGGCCAGAGGATGGTCGCTATCGAGGCCGATCTGAGTGGGCAGATCAAAGGCGATGGATAAGCCGGTCGCGCCCTGGCTCAACAGGTATTGGTAGCGGCGGTTGGACTCCGCGGCGTCGGCGAAGCCGGCGTATTGGCGCATGGTCCAGAGCCGGCCGCGGTACATGCTTTCGCGTATGCCGCGCGTGAAAGGAAAGTGACCGGGCTCGCCCAGATCACGGGCGGGGTCGAAGCCGGCCAGGTCCGCGGCGCGGTACAGCCCGGTTTGCGCCGGGAGGGGAGAATCTGAAGACGGCGGCATCTATTTGCCGGTTTTGGCGTGGCCGGCGCGGAAAAAACTGCTGATTCCGAAATAGGCGAAGAGAATCGCCAGCACGGATTCGGTTACCGCGAGGGAATTCGGGCCGCCGCCATGCTCGAAGCGGCGCCATTCCAGCAGCCCGTGGTAGGCGAACCCGGCGGCAAAAAACAAGAACGTCACCCCGACAATTTGCAGCGTCATCTGCCGCACCACCGCCCAGGCGTGCCCAATCATGCGTCGCGCGCCCGCTTGCGCTGCGCGCCAGAGCACGCCGCCGGCGGGAGCGCGGCGACGCCGCACCACCAGCCAGGCGACCGCGCGCGCCGCGCGCGTGGGCATGGAAGCCGAAGGCATCGAGGCCAGTATAGCTAGAGGCGGCGAATTTCGCGCCGTCGCGCCGCCGGCCGCGCCGGTTGGAGCGGTTCGATCACCACGTGCCGCTGCGGCCCGACTCCCTGGCTGCCGGTTTGAATCCCCTGCGTGCCGCGCAGCGCCATGTGGATGACGCGGCGCTCCCGGCTGCTCATCGGCCCGAAAGCGTAGGGCAGGCCGGTCTTAAGCACCCGTTGCGCCGCGAGTTCCGCGGCGGTGCGCAATTCGTCCACGCGCAGCATGCGGCGGTTATGGCAATCGAAGACCAACCGCTCGTGCTCATCGCTGCCGAGGCGCAGAATCTCGTGCGCTAAATGCTCGGTCGCGCGCAACAACTCGCCGCCGTTGGCCAGCAGAAGCGGTGCGTCCTCGCCATCGAAATCCACCAGGAGTTCGGGGTTCTCGAAATCCCGGGCCTCGCCCGCCGGCCGTGCCAAGAAGCGATAGGTCAGTCGAAAATGGCCCTCGCGCAACAGCGTGTCAAGGAATTGGCGGAGGAGAGCTTCGTCGAGGGGCTTCATTTCGTCCCTTGGTAGGCTTTGCCCGAAGGTTTTGCGGCGGGCTTGGACCCGCTCTTGGCCTTGGCGACGCCTTTGATTTTGTGGCCGCCCGCAGTCAGGCCGAAGTGCTTGTTGATCCAGACTTGCTGGCCGACGCTGATGCCGGTGCTCGCCAGGTAGTAAAGATTAACACCGCTGGGCAAGAAGAAGAAGATATAGCCCAGAAAGGCTGGCATCACCCACTTCATCATGCGCATTTGCCGCGGATCGGCCCCCGGGGTGGGCGGCATCAGGCTCATCGATACGAACTGCGCCACGACCAACAGGATGGGCAGGAGGTAATAAGGGTCCTTTGCCGAGAGGTCGGTGAGGTAGCCGATCCAGGGCGCGTGGCGCAGTTCAATCGCCAGCTCCAATACTTTATAAAACGGCCAGATGACGATCAGCGGCACGAGCATCGGCAAGCACCCGCTCATCGGGTTCACGCCGTGCTCCTGGAAGAGCCGCATCTGCTCTTTTTGCAGCTCCTGCCGGCGCGGATCGTTCATCTTGAACTTCTTCATCTTGTCGTTGATGGCCTTGATCTTGGGCTGAATGGCGGCCATCTTGATCTGGGTTTTCTGCGCGTTCCAACGGAACGGGAACATCGCCATCATGATCACGAACGTGATCCAGACGATCACCCAGCCGTAGTTGTGGATCCAATGGACATACGTCCATTTCATCCACGCGAAGATCGGATCGGCCAAAAAACTGAACCATCCGAAATCGACTAGGCCGCGCAAGCGTGGATTGATCGACTCCAGCAGGTCGATGCGCTTGGGTCCGACGAAGAGATGAAAGGAGTTCTGCGCGCCGGTGTTGAGCGCCACGCCTATGGTCTCCACCGGTTTGGCGCTCGGCGATGGTTGGAATTGGGTCTGAAAGGTCGTTACCCTTTGCTTGCCGGAGGAATTCGGCAAAAAGGCGACGGCGAAGTAGAGATCTTCCAGTCCGATGAAATTGTAGCTGCCCTCCGTGGTTTGGCCGTTACCGACCTTCTTTTGCGAGACGACGCTCAGCGTCGCGCCTTGATCTTCGAAGAGCTCCTGCGCGCTGTAATGGTTAGGAAGTGTGCGGTCGCCGAAATCCCCCGGCCACGCGATGGCGGCATCGGCGATGGGCTGGCCGTTCTGCGAGGCCGAAGCTTGCACGTCCACCACATAGCCGCGATCGAAGGTCAATTGCTTGTGGGCGGCCAATGTTCCGTTCGACCAGTCGAATGCGACGGAGGTGAGGCCGGGTTTGGGATGGGTTTCGGTGACTGTGTAGAGCGCCGAATTCAGCTTTTCGGTCACGCTCCCGTCCGGGGTCCAGAAGGAGAGCGGATATTCATGCTGCTCGGAGAACTTCGGACTGACGAGATCAAGCGGCTTGCGGTTGTTGTCGGTGTACTGCGTCAGGATCCAGGCACGCGCCACGCCGCCGCGATTGTCGAATTCCAGGCGGAAGACCGGCGTTGTGACCCAGAATTCTTCTTCGCGGGAGGCGGCCAGCGGCGCCGTAGGACCCACGCTGACCGTGGGCGCGGCGAGCGCGGGTTTCGGCTGCGCTTTCGGCGCGGGCGCGGTGGCCGTCGGCCGTGTCGCTTGCGAACTCGGGGCGGAGGCGGGTCGGCGCTGCATGAAAGGCAGCGCAATCAAGAACACCAAGGCCGAAAGAATAAAGGCCAGGATCAGGTTGCGTTCGATGTTCGGATCGTCGTTCAAAGCTCGTGTTCCTGCTAGCGGACCGGGTCGAAGCCTCCGGCATGAAATGGATGGCAGCGGGCCAAGCGCCGCACGGCCATCCAGCTCCCGCGCGCGGCGCCATATTTGCGGATCGCCTCGATGGCGTATTCACTGCACGTGGGCGAATAGCGGCAAGCGGGCGGCAGCCAGGGCGAAATCACGGCCTGGTAGCCGCGCAATAAACTGATGAGCACAACCTTCATCGCTTTTCCTTCCCCGCGCCCGGGCCCGCGCCCGGGCCCGCGCCCGGCCGCGCGCCCGGCGGCGCGCCGAGTCGTGCCACCGCCTGCCGCCATTCGGCTTCCAGCGCCGCGAATGTCGCCTCGGCAGCTTCCCGGCGCGGGTGGATCACCAAGTGCCAGCCCGCCGGCGCCGCCCGCCAATTGCGGCGGATCACTTCACGCAGCCGCCGCCGCAGCCGATTGCGCGCCACCGCGCCGCCCAATTGGCGCGAGGTGGTGATCCCCACGCGCGATTCGTGCTCTTGCGGCGGCGCGGGGCGTGCCAAGAGCACGAAATGCGGCTGCGGCCAGCGTCGCCCGCCTTGGTAGACGGCGCGGTACTCCGCGCTGCGATGCAAGCGCGGCGGCCGGGAGCGCGTGGCTTTAATCGCGGTACCCGGCACTCACGGCGACCCGCTTGCGCCCCTTGGCCCGGCGGCGGGCCAGCACGGCTCTTCCATTCTTGCTGGCCATGCGCGCGCGGAAGCCATGGGTCTTGGCGCGATGGCGGCGATTCGGCTGAAAAGTGCGTTTCGGCATGGCTATTCCCGTTCCGCCACCCGGCGAGATCAACGGCGCGTGGAAGGCTGGAGATTTGGGACGGCGGCGTGCAGGCCGCCGCGACTACAGTTCCGATTATAACGTGGCCTTCGCGCCGCGCCCAAGGCGGCCAGCGTTGGCGTGCCGCCTGCGCTAGCCCTCAGCACATTTGCGTTCGTTTGTCACGCGTCCTGGTAGGCAGGATTCACCACCGGGAACTTTCCTGTTGATAATTTTTTGGGGGAAGCGTAAAAAACATACCTCCCGCAAATTTCCCGGCTTGCCCACGCTCTGGAAGGCGCGGGGCGGGAGAGCAAGTCCATGGCCCAGTCATCGGCGAAAACGCGCTCTACGTGGGACGAGATTCTCGGCGAAGTCCAAAAGCAGATCAATCCCCACACCTACAACACTTGGCTGCGCCCCACCCGCCAGGAGCGGCTCGAAAACGGTACCCTCTACATCGCCGTCCCTACCGTCGATTTTGAGCGGGTCGGCGAGAAGTTCGGCCCGCAGATCGAGCAAGCCATCGCCCGTCTGCATCTCGAAGGCGTGGTGCGCGACTTGCGTTTCGTGCCGCCTCTCGTCTCCGGCGCGCGCGCGGCATCCGCCCCGCCCTTGCAGCAAAACTTGGATTTCGAGAGTGTGGTCAATAGCCTCAACCCCCGCTACACCTTCGACACGTTTGTCGTGGGCGGGTCCAACCAGTTTGCGCATGCTGCCGCCATGGCGGCCGCCGATCGTCCCGGCCACGCTTACAATCCCCTGTTTCTCTACGGGGGCGTGGGCATGGGCAAGACCCATCTCATGCACGCCATCGGTCACCAGGCCAAGCAGCTTTACCCCAGCCTGCGCATCGAGTACGTGACCGCCGAGCGATTTGTCAACGAATTGATCGGGGCGTTGGTCAACAACCAGACCATCGCCTTCCGGGACCGTTACCGCTCGATTGACGTGCTCCTGATTGACGACATTCAGTTCATCGCCAACAAGGAGCGCATGCAGGAAGAGTTCTTCCACACGTTCAACAGCCTGCATGGCGCCGAGAAACAAATCGTGATCTCGAGCGACCGCCCGCCCAAGGAACTCTCCCAACTGGAAGAGCGGTTGCGGTCGCGATTCGAATGGGGCCTGATTGCCGATCTGCAACCTCCCGATTTGGAAACCCGAATCGCGATCCTGATGCGCAAGGCGCAGACGGAGCGGGCCAGCCACAATGTCGCTCCCGATCTCACGCCGGAGGTGGCGGAATTCATCGCCGGCAACGTGAAGAGCAACGTGCGCGAGCTCGAGGGCGCGCTCGTGCGCCTACTGGCCTATTGCTCGGTGAAAAAGCTGCCGGTGACCATCCCCGTGGCGCAAGAGGCGCTCAAGCACATCATTGACCAGCAGCAGCGCAAGGTGGATATCGAAGGCATCGCCAAGCAGGTCGCCGAGCATTTTTCCATGCGCGTGGCGGATCTGAAGGCGCGGAACAACTCCAAGCACATCGTGTACCCGCGCCAGATCGCGATGTTTCTGGCCAAACAACTGACCGAAGCCTCGTTACCGGAGATCGCGCGTTTTTACGGCGGCAAACATCACTCCACCGTCATCCATTCCGTGCGCAAGATCGAAAACGAGCGGAAAACGAACAAGGAACTGGATCGCCTGCTCCAACACTTGAGCGAAAAGTTGAGCTGAGGCCGCTTCCCGCACGTGGGCGCTGCTAGAGTTCGAGATCCGCGCGGGTAAGTTTCAGACCGTTGAGATTGCCCAGAGCGGTCAGGCCGATTTTTTCGCCGACGAAACAGTCGCGGGCGATTTCCTGAATCTCCTCGCCGGTGACCTCTTCGATGTGGTTCAGCATCTCGTCGAGGCTGACGCGCCGGTCGAAGTAAATCTCCTGCCGCGCCAAATTGGACATGCGCGCGCCCGTGGACTCGAGCCCGAGCATTAGGCTGCCTTTCAAGCCGTCCTTCGCCCGCCGCAATTCCTCGGCGGAGACGGGAGTCTCCTTGAGGGACTTCAGTTCGCCAAGTACCGAACGCACAACCTGGGGCACGGTTTGAATGCTGGTTCCAGCGTAAATGCAAAACATGCCCGTGTCGCGATATGGGTTCAGATCGCTGAAAACCGAGTAGGCCAAGCCTTGGCGTTCGCGAATGGCCTGGAAGAGCCGCGAAGACATGCCGCCTCCCAACAGCATGTTCAAAACCGACAACGCGTAGCGGCGGTCGTGGGCGATGGGATAGGCCGGCATCCCAAAGAAAAGCTGCACTTGCTCTAATTGCTTCTTGTTGCGGAGCACGATCCGGGCGTGGCTCTTGGGCGTGGTTTCGACGTGGCCGTTGGGGCGCGGCTTGAGATCTTCGAACAATCGGCTCGTCAGCTGCACGAGCTGCTCATGCTCGAGGTTTCCCGCGGCCGCCACCACGAGGTTTTCCGGCGAGAAGCAGGCCTGGTAGTACTCGAAGAGCCGCTTTTGGGTCAAACCGCGAATGGTGTCCTTGGTCCCGAGGATCGGCCGTCCCAGAGGGTGATCTTTCCAGAAGTTCTGAGTGAAGATTTCATGAACGAGGTAATCGGGATTGTCCTCGTCCATCTTGATCTCTTGCAGGATCACCCCTTGCTCGCGCTCGATATCTTCATCACGGAAGAGCGGGCGGCGGACCAGGTCCGCGAGAACGTCAAGCGCCACCGGCAAGTGCTCGTCAAGCACTTTGGCGCTGAAGCAAACTGTTTCCTTCGACGTGAAAGCATCGAGATTTCCGCCAATCGCGTCCACCGAGCGGGCGATTTCCTCCGCCGTCCGCCGCTCGGTTCCCTTAAACACCATGTGCTCAATGAAATGCGTAATGCCGTTGTCTTGCGCCTCTTCGCGACGCGAGCCCGACTTGACCCAGATGCCCAGCGAAACCGAGCGCACATGACGCATCGTCTCGGAAACGATCGACAGGCCATTCGGCAACACCGTGCGTTCGGTCGTGCGCGGGTCTGAGGAAAGACCGATGGCGGTCGGGGTGGGGGCGGTCATGGATTTTTATCCTCGGGTGCCGCGAAGACGTCCAAATTTCGGTCGAGCGCCCATCGCCTCGGGGGCGGTCCCTTTTATTGTGACACAAAGATCGCCCCCCCCGGATTGGATAATAAGATCTGTGTTTTCATAATGTTAGGTTCATCGTGCCAGCCTTGGCATGTTACGATGGGGCAAATGGCCCTGCACGCCCAACCCGGCTTGGACTCGTTTGCCGCCGCGGGAGGAGACCCGCTGGCCTTGAGTCGCGAGGGATGGGGCGCCTTGCTTCAGAGTTGGGGCTGGGAACGCTTCCACGGCTTCCAGGCGTTCCGGGCGCTGCACCGCCGCCATCTCGCATCGTGGGATGAGGCCAGGGAAGTGCCCAGGCGGTTGCGGGAGCAACTCGAGAACCGATTGCCGATCATCTGGCCCGTCATCGACGAACGCTTCATCTCCGGTGACGGAACCGTCCGCTCCTTGCTGCGCCTGAAGGACGGCGAGCATGTCGAGGCGGTCTTTCTGCCCGACGAGGTGTTCGAGGGCCCGGCTGGCTTGAAGCGAAGGCGGACGACTCTGTGCATCTCCAGCCAAGCCGGCTGTCCCGTCAATTGCCAATTTTGCTTGACCGCCTTGCTGGGCTTGCGCCGCAATCTCGGCGCCGGCGAGATCGCGGGGCAAGTGCTGACCCTCGTCCACGAACATGGGCTGCGGCGCGGAACGGGCCCATGCGACCGGCTCAACGTCGTCTATATGGGCATGGGCGAGCCAATGCTCAACTATGAAGCGGTGATGCAATCGGTGCGCTTGCTTTGTGATGACGAGGGATTGGCCCTGCCGCCACGCCGGGTCACGATTTCGACGGCGGGCATCGTGGAGAAAATTCGACGCTTCGGAACGGAGCCGGTCCGGCCACGCCTGGCCATTTCGCTGAACGCCAGCAGCGAGGACCAGCGCCAGGCATTGATGCCGATTCACCGCGGCCAAGGCGGCTTTGCGGCACTTCTCGCTGCCGCCCGCGAATTTCCACTGGCAAAGCGCGAGCGCCTGACGTTCGAGTATGTCTTGCTCGCCGGCATCAACGACACCGATGCCGATGCCGGCCGCCTTCTCCAGCTTCTTCAAGGGATTCGCGCCAAAGTGAACTTGATCCCCTGGAATCAAGGTCCCGAACTGTCCTGGCAAACGCCCTCGCCGGAGCGGGTGCAAGGGTTCCAGGCGCGGCTGCTCGCGGGTGGTCTACCGGCTTTCGTCCGGCGGCCGCGCGGGCTCGATGTGTTCGCCGCCTGCGGCCAGCTCAGCCGTCGGCGGGCGGGCGCCTACACGATCAACATGCAATCGCCGTAGCTAAGGAAGCGGTAGCCGCTGGCGATGGCATGGTGGTAGGCGCTCAGGGTTAACTCCAGACCGGCGAAAGCGGCGACCAGCATGAGCAGGGTCGAGCGTGGCGCATGGAAGTTCGTCAGCAGCGCCTGGATCACTTGGAAGCGTTGGCCGGGGTAGAGAAATAAGTCTGTCTCCCCCGCGCCGGCCGCCACCGCTCCGTCATGGGCGCGTGCGCTGGCCTCCAGGGCGCGAGCGCTGGTGGTCCCGACGGCGATGACTCTTCGCCCCGCCTGCCGCGCCTGATTGACCGCGGCCGCGGCCTCTGGGGCGATGCGGTACCGTTCCGCGTGCATGGGATGGTTTTCGATCTTTTCGGCTCGCACGGGTTGAAACGTCCCCAGGCCCACTTCCAGCGTGATCCTGGCCGTTTCGATTCCCGCCTCGGCCAAACGGGCGAGCACATCATGGCTGAAGTGCAATCCCGCCGTAGGTGCCGCCACGGAGCCCGGTTCACGCGCGAATATGGTCTGATAGCGCTCGCGATCCTCGGCGCGATCCGCCTTCCCAGGCGCGCGGTGGATGTAAGGCGGAAGCGGCACGTGACCAATTTGCTCGAGCGCTGCCAAAAATTCTTCTTGGGAACGGAACGGCCGGCCGTCGGCATGGCTGAACCGCAGCGTGCGTTCCCCCATGGCGCCGCGACCGGCAATCTCGGCCTGTAGCAGCGGGGCCGGGGCACCGAACCAAAGCCGTTCGCCGGTGGCCAGCTTGCGGCCGGGCCGCACCAGGGCTTGCCATACGCCCGTATCAAGCGCCCGCGTCAAGAGCACCTCAATGCGCCGTTTCAGGTAATCATGGCGGGCGGGATTGCGCGGTCCGGGAAGCGGTTGCGCGTGCACGCCTTCCCGCCGGCCGAAAAGCCTCGCAGGCAGCACGCGACTGTCGTTGAGCACCAGCAAATCTCCCCGCCGCAAGAGCTGGGGAAGCTCGCGAAAGCGATGGTCGCTCCATTCGGCGCGGGCGCGGTCCAGGAGCAGGAGGCGGGCGCTGTCACGCTCCGGACTGGGGTGCTGCGCGATGCGTTCCGGCGGCAGCTCGTAATCGAACTCTTGCAGGCGCACTCTTCAGGCTAACAAGGGCTCGGGTCGGCGCCCTGCGCCGGGCGCAACGCGGCGTTGGCGGCGCCGACGGGCCCGAAACGTTGGCGGTCGCAAGGGCTCAGACGGCTTGCGCCGCCCGGCAATGCTCATCGAAGGCGGCGGTGAGGGACGCGGCGATGTCGCCGGCCATGCGCCCCTCGATCTGGTGGCGCTCCAGCATGTAAACCAGGCGGCCATCCTTGAACAGGGCGATCTGCGGCGAGGAGGGCGGATAGGGGGCGAAATGGCGCCGTGCTTCCTCGGTGGCTTCGAGATCGGCACCGGCAAACACCGTGATCGCGGCATCCGGCCGAGGCACGTGCCGCAGCGCCGCGGCCACGCCCGGGCGGGCCTTGCCGGCCGCGCAACCGCAGACGGAGTTGACCACGACCAGCAGGGTACCGGAACGGCGGAGCGCCGCCCGCACTTGTTCGGGCGTACGCGTCTCTTCGATGCCCAGGCGTGTCAGCTCCTCGCGCATGGGCGCAATCAAAACCTCGGGGTAGGTCATAGCGAGCTCCTGTCCCTCAGTGTAAAACGCCGCGGCGCGGAGCGCTGGCGTCCCCAACCGCGGACCGATACCATGAGAGGCGCAAGCCACCAAGCCCGGATGCCTCGACGCCCGACTCTTCCGCGCCGCCGGCGTGCCGCTTCGCGCGCCGCCGCAGAGCCCGCAGTTTGGATTCGCCGCATTGCTGCGCAGGCCAGCCCCCGCGAGCGCCGCAGTCAGGCGCTGCGCCACCGCGGCCGCATCAGCGAGGCACTTTTGGCCGAACTCGACGAGCAAGTCGCGGCGCAGGTGCGCGTGGATGTGCGACGGGCCGCCGCCTGGGCCGAGGCCGCCTTGGCGCTGGCGCATGCGCATCCCCAACCCGCGATCCTGGCTCATGCCTATCGCGCCAAAGCCAACGCCCTCTATGCGCAAGCGCGCCATCCCTCCGCGCTCGCGTATCATCGCCGCGCCTTGCGTTATTTCGAGCGCGCCGGCGATTTCGTGCAAGTGGCGCGCACGCTCAGCGCCTCCATGCTGCCGCTCATGCTGAACGGGCAATATGACGACGCGCTGGCGGCGGCGAACCGCGCGCGGGAGCTGTTCGCGGCCGCCGGCGAGAAGGGCCGCATTACCCGCCTCGAAATCAATATCGGCAACGTGCTCTACCGCCAGGATCGCTTCGCCGAGGCGCTCGCCTGCTATCAGCGCGCCCACGCGGGATTGCGCCGCAGCGGCAGCAAAGACGTGGAAGCGATCGCCGCCGTGCTCAGCAACATCGCCGTCTGCCAGATCAGCTTGAACGATTTCGAGAGCGCCCTGTCCGCCTATCGCCACGCCCGCGCCTTCTGCCGGCAGCATGGCCTGCCGCTGCTGGTTTTTCAGGCCGACTACAACATCGCCTATCTCTACTACTTGCGCGGGGAATATAACCGCGCGATTTCCGGACTGCGCACCGCGCGCGAGGCCTGCGCCCGCAGCGGGGACGCCTATCACGCCGCCCTGTGCAACCTCGACCTGTCGGAGATTTACCTGGAGCTGAATCTGAGCGCCGAGAGCGCGGAGCTGGCGCAGGATGCGGAGGAGCGCTTCCAACGCTTGGGCCTCGGCTACGAAAGCGCCAAAGCGCTCGCCAACCGCGCCATCGCCTTGGGCCGGGAAGGGCAACTGCTGCGCAGCCTGGAGCTGTTCGCCGCGGCCCGGGCGCGCTTTGCGCGCGAAAACAATTACGTCTGGCCGTGGCTGACCGACCTCTATCAGGCCCTGATCTTGCACGAAACCGGGCGGCACTTCGAAGCGCGGCGGCTGGCGCGCGGCGCGCTGGAGTTTTTCAGCGGCACGATGCTGGCAGGCAAGGCCGCGCTGTGCCACTTGCTGCTGGCCCGGATCGCGCTGGCCCTCGGCGAACTCGATGAAGCGCGGCGACAGTGCCTGTCTGCCGTGGAGCGCGCCGCTGCTGTCGAGAGCCCATCCCTGCGCCACCAGGCGTATTTCGTGCTCGCGCGCATTGAGATGGCGCGCGGGGACCCGACGGCGGCCTTTGCCAGCGCCCAGCGGGCGCGGCAGGAATTGGAAAATTTGCGCGGCGGGCTGCACGGCGAAGAACTGAAGATCGCGTTCATGAAAAACAAGGCCGAGGTCTATGAAATGCTGGTCGACCTCTGTCTCGAAGCCGGTGTGCGCCCGGGCACACGGCAGGGCCCGCCTTCTTGGCGCGTTGCGGGTCAAGCTGACGACGCCGCCGCGACCGGCGATCGCGTCGAGGAGGCCTTCGGCTACATCGAGCAGGCGAAGTCGCGCAGCCTGATGGAGCTGATGTACCGGCCCGCACGCCGCGCCGACCCCGGCGCGGCCGGTCAGAGCGAGCTCGGGCAGCGCATCCGGCAGTTGCGCGAGCAGCTCAACTGGTACTACCACCGCATTGAGGTCGAAACCCTCAGCCAGTCTTTTTCGCGCCAGCGCGTCGAGCAATTGCAGGAGCAAGTGCGCAACTACGAAACCGAGCTCATGCGCGCGCTCCGCGAGCAGCCGCTGCACGAACGGGTCGAGTTGGAGCACTTGCCTCCGCTCGGTTTGGCACAAATTCGCGCCGCCTTGCCGGGTGACGCGCAACTGCTCGAATTTTTTCAGTCCGGCGATCAAATTCTCGCGGTTCGCCTGAGCGCGGATGACCTCGAGATCTTGCCCGTCACCTTGGCGTCGCGCGTCCAGGAGCAGCTGCGCTTGGTGCGCTTCCATCTCGCCAAATGCGGCGTCAACGCGCCGATTCCGCCGCGCCTCGAGGAGCATCGGCAGGCGGCCCTGAGCGCGCATCTCGCCGAACTTCATGCCGAGCTGCTGGCGCCGTTCGAGGGGCGATTGCGCGCCCAGCGCTTGATCATCGTGCCCCACGGCGCGCTGCATTACCTGCCCTTTCACGCGCTGATCGACGCGCAAGGCCGATATCTGATGGATCGCTTTCGGATCAGCTACGCGCCTAGCGCTTCAGTGATGGCCGCCTGCCTCGCGTTGCCCCCACGGCGCCGGGGCCGGGTGCTGGTGCTGGGCGTAGCCGACCGCAAGGCGCCGCTCATCGCCGCCGAGGCGCGTGCGGTCGCCGGGCTCTGGCCTCGATCCTGCCTCCTCGAGGGCGAGCGCGCTACGGTGACCGCCCTGCGCGCCCATGCGGCCGGCACCCGCGTGTTGCATATCGCCGCGCATGGCACCTTCCGCCGGGAGACGCCGCTGTTTTCCGCGATCCACCTTAGCCGCTCGCGCTTGAGCCTGTACGAGCTTTACCAGCTGCGGATGCCGTTGGAGTTGGCGGTGCTGAGCGGCTGCGCCACCGGGCTGAACGTGGTGGCGCATGGAGACGAGTTGGTGGGCTTGATGCGCGGCCTATTGAGCGCGGGCGCACGTTCGCTGCTGCTGACGCTATGGGACGTCAACGACCGCGCCACGCTCGAATTCATGAGCGCCTTCTATCGCGGCTGGCGATCGGGCTTGGCCAAGGACGAGGCGGTTCGCCAGGCGATGGCTGCGGTGCGCGAACAGTGGCCGCACCCGTACTATTGGGCGCCGTTTGTCCTGATTGGATCGAACGACTGAGGCGGGCTGCAACGGCGGCGGGCGCCCGCCGGGCGCCCGCCGCCGGGAAGGCTACGGATTGTAGAATTGGCGGTTCTTGCTGTAGGGCGCATCGCCCGGCTCGCCGCGGCGGAAATGGCCGGAAGGAATGCTCCTGCCATCCCGCTCGCGCGCCAACAACTCGATGAACCAGGCTTCGTGTTCGATCTCTTCGTTGAGAATGCGGGAAGCCATATCGTAGGTTCTCGGATCCTTGCCGAAGGTCATGTCGCAGATCTCCGACCAACTGCGGATCGCGCAGCGTTCGGATTCGAGCAACAGCGTCAAAATGTTCACCGCCGTCGGCGGGCTGGGCAGCTTCGCAGGCGCGCAGCCGGCCTGATTGTGAAACGTCGGCAGGTCATTGGGGAGTTCGCCGCCCAGCTCGTAGATGCGGGGAACGATCAACTCCCAATGCGCGCGGTCTTCCAGGCGCGCGTCTTCGCAGATCTCCTTGTAATCTTCGTAGCCCGCCAAATGCATTCGCAGGATCGTGTAGTAGTAATAAGTGCTGGAAAATTCCGCCGCTGCGTTGGCGATCAATTTCTTGATCAGCAAATCGACATCCACGCCGCGAGCACGAATCTCCTCGACGCCAACCCGGCCGGTTAGATCGCCGTACCCAATCTTCTTGGCTTCCGCCATTCTTTCCTCCTTGCCGTAAGCCCGATACGCCGGGCCAACCCTTCATCATAGTGCCGAAACCGTGTCGCCTCGCGCGGACGCCTCCGTGGTTTGCCGCTCGACTACCCGCAATTCGGACCGCCACCGTTCGTTGAGGCCCAGAACGACGATTGGGATTTCCGGAGTCAGCTCCGCGAGCAATTCGCTGAAGCCGGTGTGGCGGCGCAGCGCGGGAGTGACGAGCACCAGCACCGGCGGCGCCGGGCTCAGTTCCAGGCCGGGAAAATAGCCGTGCCGGGTGAAGTCGCCGGCCGCCAAATGACGGCGCACCCGCTGCCAATAATCGAGTGCTTGCAGCGGCAAAGGGGCGGCCTCGCTCGCCTTCAGCTCGAAAAGGCACAAGCGGCCGTCGCGGCGCGCCGCCAACAAGTCGATGACGTCGCGTCCCGGTTGGCTGAACGAGGGCACCTGGCGATAGAGAAAACGCTCGTCGCATAGCGGGTCCAACTGCGGCAGATGGCCCCGCGCTAATTCTTCCAGCCACGCCTCGGGTTGGAGTTGAAACAACGGCGCGCTCGGGTCGCCGCTGGCGTTGCGTTCTCGGGCCAAACGCCGCAAAGAGCTCAAGAACGCCGCCTCGGTACCCGGCAGCAAGGGACGGAACCGAGCCCGGCGGCCATCACCCGACGCGAAGTCGGCGAAAGCCAATGGGGCCTGCCAAGCTTCTGTGCCCGCGGTTTGCCGCAGAAACGTAAGCCCGTGCAAGCGAAAGCACCACCGCCCGTCGGCATCCTGCGCGCGCTCGGCCGCCGGGCACTCGCGCGTGATGAGTTCGCTGGCTTCCTGCCACGCAGCCGGCGGCTCTAGCGGTAATCCTGCGGGCGAACGTAACCGGGACTGAAGATTGCCCCAGTCCCAAGGCGGCGGCGGACGCAGGCCGCGCTGCTCATCCCAAACGAATACGGAAATGCGTGCCGCGGCGCGCAGGCCTGCGATGCGGAGTTGTTGCAGCGCCGCCGCCGAGCTGGGCACGACCAGCCGGAAGCTATGGCCATCTTCGATTTCTCCCGCTTCGCGCAGCCAGCGGCTCCAAAGCAGCAGGTCCGCCAGGACAGACTCTCCGCCGCTCGTGCTTTCGCGCACCGCAGCACAGAGGCAATGCCCAAAGCGCGAATGGAGAAGCAGGAGCTCCGCCTGCGAGCGCGGCGCGCGAACCTGCGCAGGGACCACGCGCCATGGCCGCCAGACCGTTTCGATCGCCGCCAGCAATCGCTGGCGAAACACGTGGCGCTGTGGCCATCGGTCGGCGCGTGCCGTAGTTGCCTCCAGCCGCAATGGCGCCGGGCGATTTTGTCCCAAGCGCAAGGCGGTCAGATGCAGCGCGCGGCGTTCTTCGCGCAACTCGACGACGCGCCGCAGCAGGCTGGCCTCTGCCGACCAAAGATGCAGAACCGTCTTCCCCTGCTCGACGAGAACTGAGAAACCGGCACGTTGCGGCGCCAGTGTCAGGGGTACCCGGTCCTGTTCCACCACGCGCACATGAGCCTCCGTTGCTAAGAAGGCCTCGATTTTGCGAGCGACCTCCTCAGGATCGCGCACCCATCGCATGCCGCCGATGATAGTGCCTTCCCCTCCTGGCGGTTCCCGCCCAAGCGGGGGATTCGTATTCTGGCGGCCAGACCGGATTCGGGGCAAAATGAGATGAGAAGATTTTGACCTCGCAATCGCCATCCCTGCCGTTGACGCTGATCCCGGAAGCGGAACTCGTTGCCTCCGCTCGTGTCGGCGATCTGCGCGCTTTTGAAGAGTTGGTGCGCCGCTACGCGCCCCGTATTTTGCGCTTGGCGATCCGGGTGGTGGGCAACGAAGCTGACGCGGAAGACGTGCTGCAAGAGGCCTTTCTCAAGGCCTACGCCAAGCTTGAGCAGTTTCAAGGCCACTCGAGCTTCTATACCTGGATCGTCCGCATCGCCGTGAATGAAGCTTTGATGCGCTTGCGGCGCCGCCACGGTGAGCGCGAGGTCTCCTTGGATCAAGAGATCGACACTGGCGAGGATCTGCTGCCGCGGGAAGTGGAAGATTGGCATCCCGATCCCGAACAGCAGTTTGCCCGCCAAGAAATGCACGACTTGCTGAGTCGAACGATCGCATCGCTCGCTCTGCCGTATCGGCTGGTGTTTCAGTTGCGGGATGTCGAGGGGCTTTCGACCGAAGAAACTGCCGAAGCGTTGGGGTTATCTATCCCCGCGGTAAAATCTCGGTTATTGCGCGCGCGCCTGCAATTGCGCGAAAAGCTCAATCGGTTTTTCCGTCGTGAGGCGAATCCAGCCTGACCGGGGGGGAACATGAATTGCAGACAGCTTCTCGACGCGCTTGGCGATTACCTGGACCAGGAGATCACTGTCTCGGTGCGGCGGGAGATCGAGCAGCACTGCCATCGCTGCCACAAATGCTGGCTGCTGCTCGAAACGTGCCGGAAGACCGTGGCTGTTTACGAGCACCAAGAGCCTCCGGAACTGCCGGCCGCCGTCCATGACCGGCTTATGAAGGCAGTGTTGCGAATTCGCCGCGACATCGCGCGCTGACGGCTTTTTCGTCTCGTTGCGTCTGCCGCGCGCAAATCGCGCGCTCCCGTCCCATTTTCCGCTTTTGACCAAGTAGCGCGCTTTTGAGGTGCGCGGGATACTGAGCCATGCGCTGGCCTTGGGATTGGCGGTGTTCGCATCGGCGTCTGAGCTTTCCCATCGTCACTCGCCAAGATGCCGGTGCGCCGGGCAGCGAGAAAATGCCGCATGTAACCTGCCTCGATTGCGGCCGCGAATTTTGGTACGACTGGTCGCGGATGCGCATTGGCAAGGAGCGCGACGGGGTTGCCTCCGGCGTCTCCCGCGGTCCAGGCCGCGCGGCCTGAGCGCGACGCCGGCGATCTGTCCGAATTCGGACAGTGTAATTTTGGCTGCAACTTTTGCCACATATATTCGTCTTAAGAGCAGAAGGTTCGGTGGATGGCTCACCGAATATGGGTGGTGGTTTGCGCTTGCGCCGCCCCGGGAGCGAGGTCACCTAACCGTAAGGAGTTTTTGCGTGAACGCCATTTACAGTCAACCGATCATGTTGATGCAGGAAACCGCGGGCGATCTGCCACTGGCGTTGCGGCAGTTGCCGGCGGTGCGCCATAGCTACCATCGCGGCGCAGTCGTTTACCGCGTGGAACAGCCGGCCGACTCGGTTTATTTGGTCTTGAACGGGCGGGTTCGCCTGACGCGGGTGGCAGGCGACGGCCGCGAAAGCGTTTTGCACGTCCTCCGGGGCGGCGAGGTCTTCGGCGAAGTGGCGGCGCTCGAAGGCAAGCAGCGACAAGAGCAAGCCAGCGCTTTGGACGATCTCACCGTGGCCGCCTGGCCGGCGGCAGAGGTCCATCGCCGCGCCCAGCAAACACCGCAACTGGCGGCGTGGTTTTCCAGCTTGCTCGCGCGGCGCTTGCAAGAAGCGCACGATCGCATCGAGACTTTGTCGTTTGACCCGATTCCCAAACGCTTGGCGCGCACGATCCTGCGTCACGCCCAGCGCTTCGGCACGGTATTGCAAGACGGCCGCATTCGGGCGCTGCCGATGACCCACGAGGCGCTGGCGCAGGAGGTCGCGACTTCGCGCGAGATCATCACCCATCACATGAACCACTTCCGGGCGCGCGGGTTGTTGAACTACTCGCGCAAGGCGATCGAAGTCGCTCCCGACCGCTTGGCGAGCGTGCTGGGCTGAAACGCGGCTCTAGGCCGCGATTTGCACATGCCGCGCGGTGCGGTGCTCGCGCAGGAGTTCCGGCGAGAGCAGCTTGTGCAAATAAAGCTTGCTTTCGGCGTTGTCGTACGGATGGCGCTCGAATTTCAGCACGTTGAATTGCAGGTGGTCGAGCGTCGCGCGCATCGCGTGAAACTTGTTCTTCGTCTTGACCACGATCTCCTCGAAACCGTTGCGGTGCGCCCACTCTTCCTGCTGTTCGGTGAGAGCGCGGTAGTGTCCTCGCCCCCGCCACTCCTGGCGGGTGCCCCCGATCCAACTGTAGAAGACGCGGCGGCCGGCCAACTGCACGCACCCTTCCAGCCGCTGCGCCAAGTCCATCAATTGCGGCTCGTCTTCGAGAGCGCGGAGTTCGTGCCCGACTTTAAAGGCGACCGGAACCATGTGCTCGGGTTCGTCTAGCGCCGGCGCGAGCGCGATCAGGATCAGATGCTGCCGGGCGCTGAGCCGCTGGAGGATCTCGCGCGCCGTCTTTTTTTCCTGGAATTCGTCGAAGTACTGCTCCAGGTATTCGATCTCGAGACTGCCGCGCTCCAGCGAATATTGGCGAATGGCGTGCAACACGGCGCCCTCGCTCACTCCCCGGACGGGATCGCGCCGGCAACGTGCAGCCGCGGATACCGCTCTTGCCGGGGCGGCAGCGAAGGAAAGGCGGCGTGCGGCTCGGTTTGATACCAGTAGGCGACGGTGTAGTAATTGTCGCTGCGGTTGTTCGCCGTCCCGTGCTCGAGCGTGACGCGCAGCGAGCGCTCGAAGCGAATGGGATCGACCAGATGCCACCGGTAGAGGCACCAGCGCCCGCCGGTGCGTTCAGGGTTCACGATCGACGGCGCGCCGTTATAAGGATAATGAAACGGCTGTCCGCCGAAGTCCCAGGCGCCGTTGAAATAATCCTCCGAGCCGGTGCCGTTGATCGTCGGCAAGGAGGCGCCGTCAATGAAGATCATGTCGTCGCCTTCGCCCCACCAGCCGTCCGCGTTCTGGAGCACGCCCTGCGTGATGCCGACGTAATGGCCGCGACCCGTGGCTTCCAGCACGACATAGTTGTTCTTGCCGTCGCGATTTTTTCCGTCGGAGACGACGGCGCGGCAGGGTGCGGCCTGCCGGTATTGGGCATGGAAATAACCGGCTTCGCTGGGCAGCTCCTCCGCTATCTCATAGTCGATGTTGGAGTAAAATGCCTCTACCTGGCTCGGCCCCTCGTTGGTTACGGTAATCCGCGCCGAGCGCCGGAACGGCATCGGCAAATAGCAATTGAGAGCTTTGATCGAGGCCACTGACATTGCCGCGGAGGCATAAAGAAAGTACTCGTTCAAATTCAGGCCGAAGAAGTCGCCGATGGGGGCCTCGACCGAAGGCGTGGGTTCGGCATCCCAATTCATGCGCAGCACGAGGTCCTTCAGATGATTAGGGGGTCCCGCGATTGTGGCCCAAATATGGCGGACCACCCCAGGGCCTGCCGCCTCGAGCAAGACTTGCGTTGCTCCGGCGGGAATGCGGAAAAAATCGGCGTTGCCGCCGCTCCGATCGTAGCTAGACGCCTTGCGCGAGCGCACCGCACGCAGGCGCGCGACTCCGACGTCGGCGATGGCCGCCGGGGCTGGCATCGGTTGGCCCGCCGCGCGCGTGAATGGCAACCATGCCCCTAGCGCCGGCAGCGAACGAAGCAAACCGCGGCGCGACGAGGGCTGGCGGAGCAGGGAAATCAACTCGGGCACATTCGGCTCGCGTACGCTGCAGCCGCAAGTGTACCATCCGGCGTCTGCCGCTCGCCAATGCCGGGCTACTCCCGGCGGGCCTCGCCGGGTTTTTGCGCATCGGCTTCCGGGCTTTCCGGCACCGGGTGCAGCTCAGTGGCCAAATACCGCCCCGGCCATTGGCAACGCGGGCAGGGCACCCGATATATACCGAAGTGATCCAGCTTCACGCAATGCTTGGTGGTGAAGACCGCGCCGCATCGTCCGCATTTGACAGAGAAGCCGACAAGTTTCGGCATGGGTTCGTTGCCCGAGGTCAAGCGGGCCCATGTTCGTGAGATGCCGGCAGCATCCGCCGAGGTGTCTTGGGGTGGAGGGCCATGCGATTTCAGCGCTTTTCAGGTCGAACCTGGGGCACGAGACGGCTATAATGGGCGAGTTCCCCATGCCGAAGCGGAGAGTCGCCTGCGCAAGTAGCGGCGTCTCACCCGATCTCCTGGGTTGATGGGTTTTGGCGATGGGAGCACCCTGCGGCGATCGGGTTGGCCGGAGGGCAGCGCAAGGTTGGCGCTTTGGCCACGGTTCGGGAGCTAAATTCTCATCAGTGATTCGCCGTCCCCCCTTCCCCCGAATCTTCGGTGGGCGCCGAACGCGACTGCGCCCATGGACGCTACTCGGCTTTTGCCTGGCGCTCACGCTCGCCGTCGCGGGCGCCAACGCGCCGCAGGCGGGCAGTACTCCGACCGGCCCGAACCTGATCTATTCGATCCAGTGCTTCAACAACCATCGTGTGCCCTGTTCGACCATCCTTGCGCACATCTACTCCCGGCCGGGTCAGGCCTACGATCCCGGCCAGATCAACCGTGATTTCAACGCCCTTTGGAATACCGGCTTTTTCGACGACATCACCTTCAAACGCGTGGACACGCCCAAGGGCGTCATCTTGCAGATCTGGGTCACGGAACGGCCGCTCATTCGCACCATCAAGTACAAGGGCCTGAAATCAATCACAGAATCCGATATTCTCGACCGCTACAAAGCACGCAACGTCCATCTCGAGATCGACAGTCAATTCGACCCTACCGTCGCCAAACACGCCATCGATGCCATCAAGGAACTGCTATCCGAGCACGGTCGGCAGTACGCCACGGTCAAAGAGCAAATCACGCCGCTGCCGCCCAGTTCCGTGGAGTTGACTTTTGTTGTTGACGAAGGGCCGAAGGTGCAAGTCGGTCGCATCCAATTCCGCGGCAACCATGTGCTGAGCTCGGGGACTTTGCGCGCCAGCATGAAAAATCTTCATCCCATCGGCATTCCCTATTCACTGATCTTCGAGAATCTATTCAGCAAGACCTACGATCAGGCCAAGCTGTCGGAAGATCTGGAACGGGTGCGTGAAACCTATCAGGATCGCGGCTACTTCGAGGCGGTGGTCGAAGATCCCACGCTGAAGCTGCGCACTACGCATAGCACGCGCATTTTGTTCTGGGGCGGGCACGAAGGCAAGAGCGTGGATATCACGGTTCCCGTCGTGGAAGGAAAGAAGTACAAGGTCGGCAAGGTCAATTTTATCAACAATCAAGCGATCACCAACCCGCGCGTTTTGGAAAACGTCTTCGGAGTGCACAGTGGCGACGTCATGGACGTCAGCAAGATTCGCAAGGGTCTCGAAAACCTGCGCAAGGCCTACGGCCAACTGGGCTACATCAACTTCGTCGCCAATCCCGACTTCAAGCCCAACGAAGAAAAACAAACCATTGATTTGACGATGGACATGCAAGAGGGCAAGCCCTTTTTCATCCATCGCATCGAGTTCACCGGCAACACCACGACCCGCGACAAGGTGATTCGCCGCGAACTGCTCGTACAGGAGGGGGATCGCTTCAATTCCCAAGCCTGGCAAAATAGCTTGCTGCGGCTGAACCAACTGGGCTACTTCGACCAGATCAAGCCTGAAGACGCCACCATCCGCCAAAACACCACCGGGCCCGAAGGCGAGGTGGACATCAATTTGCACCTTCACGAAAAGGGCAAGAACAGCATCGGCCTTACGGGCGGCGTCAGCGGCCTTTTCGGCAGCTTTCTCGGTTTGAACTACGCAACCAACAATTTTCTGGGCCTGGGCGAAACGTTGTCGTTTTCCACCCAATACGGCTCGATCCAGCGGGCGGCGCAGTTCGGCTTTACTGAGCCTTACTTGATGGACCGGCCCATCGAATTGGGCTTCACCCTCTACGGCTCCAGCTACCACTTCGATCAAGCCAAGCAGGCCTCGATCTTCTACGGTGCGAATATCGAGCCCTACTTGCAAGCGTTGGCGGGACCGAACCAGCAGGGCCTGCTCAACTACTTGCAATCGAGCAAAGGCTTCACCGTCAGCACCAGCTATCCGCTCCCGCGCTCGTTCACGCGCGTTGGGCTGACCTACGGCTATGATATCTCGAGCCTGAACCCGATCACGACCAGCGCCAAATTGCTGTTCAACTCGATCTCGTTCAACAATCTCAGCGGTCCCAATAGCTTGACCGGCATCCGCACCAGCCGTCTCATCCCCTCGATCAGCTACAACACCGTCAATAGCGTCTTTTTCCCGACGGCGGGCAAGGAATTCGAGTTTTCGACCCAGTTCGCCGGTATCGGCGGCAACGTCAAGCTCATCGAGCCCACATTGTCGATTCGCTATTTTCACAAGGCGTTCTTCAATCACGTCATCGGATTGCGCTTCCTGGGTTCGGTCGTGACCGGCTACGGCGGCGGCTCGCCGCCGAGCTTCGACCGCTTCTACAGCGGCGGCGAAAACACGATTCGCGGGTTCGATCTGCTGGCGGTCACGCCGATCGCCATGATCCCCAGTGTCAACTCGGTGTTCCTCTACGATCCCACCCAGCCCTGCACCCCGACGGAAGCGGCGGCGGGCGGCACCGTGAACAACCTGGGCGGCTGCACGCCGTTGAGCATCAAGATTCCGGCGCCAACGCCCACCAACCCGAGCAACACCATCACCAAGACGTTTCCCCTCCTCGTGCCAAGCTATCAGCTGACGCCGATCGGCGGCGACACGCAAGCGATCGGCAATTTCGAGTACCGCATTCCGATCGTTGGTCCCGTCAACCTGGTGTATTTCGCGGATGCGGGCATCAACCGCGTCTCGTTCTTCAATCAGTTGCGCATCAACCCGGGCGTTTTGAACACGCTGGAGACCGATTTCCAGCGGCCATTCAACCCGCGCATTCCCATGGCGCCCGGAACCAACAACCAAATTCGCCTCTCCACCGGATTGGAGTTGCAGGTGCTGATGCCGGTGATCCATCAGCCATTCCGCGTCTATTACGCCTTCAATCCCTTGCGGGTGGATGAAACCATCATTCCGCCCACGCCGGCAACGGCGTCTGACTTGCTGCGGCAGATTCCTAGCGCCTTCCAGAACGACCCTGCCGTGCAGCAATCGTTGGCGTTTACGTTGCGCCAGTTGCAGACCGGGGTTCCGATTCCCTTCCGCGAGGCGCCGCACGTGTTTCGCTTCACGATCGGCACTACGTTCTAGGCGGTCGCGGGACGTATATACTAATGAAAATCAGGGGTTTTCCAAAGAGAATGAGCATGCGATTGAATGCAGCGGCGGTGGGGCTGATGGCCCTGGTTTGCCTGAGCGTGGGAGCCGCGGCACAAGGTCCCGCGTCTGCGAGTGCCAGTGCCGCATCGAGCTCAGGCAAGATCGGCATCATCAACATCCAACAAGCGATTCAGGGCAGCCAAGAGGGGAAGAAGGCCGTCGCGGATCTCAACACCGAGTTCAAGCCGAAGCAAACGGACTTGCAGAATCAGAGCAAGGAAATTCAAAGCCTGCAGCAAAAATTGCAAGATGGCGGCAACACGCTCAGCGCCGACGCCAAGGCCGAATTGACCCGCACGATCGAAAGCAAGCAAAAAGACTTGCAGCGGGCCTATGAAGACGCACAGAGCGATTACCAGAACGCGACCAACGACGCCATCAACCGCATCGGCACCAAGATGATGCAGATCATCAACGCCTATGCGCAGGAGCACGGCTTCACGCTGATTCTCGACGTGAGCTCGCCGCAAACCCCAGTCCTGTACGCCAGCGAAGCCATCAACATCACGCCGGACATCATCAAGCTATACGATCAGAAGTATCCCGTGGCCGCGGCCGCGACGAAACCGGCGCCCACCAAGCCCTAGGCTTAAAACTGATAGAAGCTCATTTCCTGGGATTTTTTCTCGACCCAAAGCCGGGCATCGGTGTGGATGCCGTTGATGCGGACGAGCACCACGAGCCCGGTGCTGTGGCCGCCGGGCGGTTCCGTGATCTTTTGGATGCTGTAGGTGCGGATTCGCCCCCAAGCGCTGCCCGGTCCCCAGTCCTTCATGAACGAATCCATGGAGTAGGATTTCGGGTTGGCTTGCCAGATGTAGTACGCCTCTTGAAAGTTGCCGTGCACTAGGGCGTCAAAAAAGTGGTTCACGGTCCGGCGGGTCTGGTAATAGGGCCAGTAAAGGTAAAGCGAAACGCCCGCCAACACGACCAAGACAGCGATTAGGATCGCCAGATTGCGGCGGCGCGCTCGGGCACGATCGAACGGAGCGGCATCGAGTAGCGTCATAGGCAGGAGTACCCTCCATTCCACCAGACCTGGCGCGGCGGGGCAAGCGGCTGCTGGGACTGACTCCGGCTCGCCAGTGCAAGCGCCAGCGCAACCTGGCCCTACAATTGGAATTCAACATGCGCGAGCGTAGCGTCGTGGTCTTGGGGGGCGGCTTTTCCCCCGAGCGGAATGTCTCGATGGCCAGCGCGGCCAACATCGCCTTGCAATTGCGCCGGGCGTCTCTCCCCGCCGTTGTCGTGGATCTTTCAGGGGGCGTGCTCACCCAGGAGCAGGAAACGGCTTGGTTATCCGGCAGCATCGCCGACGCTCCGAGCCTTGCCGACCTCGCGGCTTTGAAGCGCAACACCGATGTCTTCGGCCTCCTGCAGTCGCCATTGCTGCTGGCCGCCGACGTCGTGTTCCCGATTATTCACGGCACGTTCGGCGAAGACGGCCATCTCCAGGCGCTGCTCGAAACTGCGGGTTTGGCTTATGTCGGCAGCGATTACGTCGGCCAGGCTCTGGCCATGAACAAGCATCTGGCCAAGCAGCTCTTCGCGCAAAACCAGATTCCGACGCCGCCTTGGGTGCGTTTTCTACGCGGCGAAAAGTCATCACCGGCATTCCAGTTTCCCTGCGTCGTGAAGCCCGCCAGCGCCGGCTCCAGCCTGGGCGTCACTGTCTGCGCGGCGGCGGCGGACCTCACCGCCGCCCTGGAACGCGCCTTGGCCTTCGACTCTGAGGTTCTGATCGAACGCTTTATCGCGGGCCGCGAATTCACCATCGGGGTGCTCGGCCGGCGAGCGTTGGCGATAGGCGAGATTCGCGCCTCCGGTGGTTTTGATTACGCGGCTAAATATCGCGCCGCGAGCACGCGTGAAATTTTTCCCGCCGATCTGCCTGCCGCCGTCGCCAGCCGCGCGGCGGATTTAGCCCTGGCCGTCACCGAAGCGCTACGGCTGCGGCACTATTGCCGCATTGATTTCATCCTCGCCGATTCCGGTGAAATCTACATTCTCGAGGCGAATGCCGCGCCCGGCATGACACAAAAGAGCCTCTATCCGCAATCAGCCGAGGCCGCCGGCCTTCCCTTCGCCCAAGTTTGCGCCGATTTGTGCGCCATGGCTCGGAACGATCACGTCCAATCCTGACCGCTTCCGCCGCCATTCGTTAAGCGCCTGCTGCCAATGGCGCCTCCAAGCGCGCGGCGAAGCATGCCACCGCGGGCTGACGGCGATACGGCGCGCGTGCATGGGATCGCGGGCGTCGGCCAGACCGCCGAAGCAACTCAAGCAGCAGCGATAGCCGGCTTCCGCAACCGCAACCCGGTCTTCTTCGCTGCAATCTTCGCGTCCTCCGAAAGGATAGGCGAAATCCAGCACCTCGATCCCGAGCCGGTCCTCGAGTTCGCGCTTCGATTCGAGCAGCTCCCGCCGGCGCTGCTCCGACCGGCACGATGCCAGCCGCACGTGCGTGCACGTATGCGAGCCGACCCCAAAGCCTGCGCAGACGAGCCCTTGCGCTTGCGTCCAGTCCATTACCGGCGGCGCTGGCGAGCAGGCCGCATCCCAGGGGAAGCTGCGGCCGCTGCCGATCCACGCCGTGGGCAAAAAGAACGTGGCGGGCAGTCCCAGTTCGGCTAGAATCGGCGCGGCAATTTCCGCGTTGTCCGCATAGCCATCGTCAAAGGTGATCGCGAGGCGCGGGCGTCCTGGAGCGTCCGGCTGCCCGAAGCACTCCGCCAAGGGCAGCACCACATAAAATTCGCGCCAGAACGCGCAAAGTTTGCGGAAGTGCGCGGGGGAATAACTCAACTCGCCCGCGGGCTGCTTCGCGATCCGGTGGAACGCCGCGATGCAGACCGGTTCCGGCTCGAACTCATTCATCGGCTTTTTGCCTCAGGCGGCGTAGCGCCGCCAGCGCCGGCGCGTGTTCGCAGCCCAGAGCAGGCTGCGCCCGATCCAGCCCCGCGCCCAGGTGGCGCGGAGCGTCGCGCGCCGGCCCGTCGCCCAGCGCAGTTTGTATGGCTCGGCGCCGCGCAGCAACTCGAACCGGGTGGCCTTGCGGGCGATCAAGTCCGCCACCAATTCTCCCATCAGCACCGTTCCTGGATTGTGTTCGGTCCAGTGTGGGTCCAGCCCACTTTGAAAAAAGAAGTATTGTTCGCGACCAACGAAGCCATACAGGGTGGCTCGAGGCGCATGCTCGGCCCAAAGCTGATAGATGCGCGCCTGGCCATGCCGCGCCAAGGCCGGCGCCAGGCGATGGTGAAAATCGCGCTGGCGCGCGTCGGCGAACAAGCCGCGATGCCCTTTTGCCGCTCGCCGCGCGTCATGGAGCCGGAATAACACTTCCATAGCCGGTGGCATCTCGTCCGGGGTTTCGATCGTGCGCAGTTCGGGACCTCCAAAGCGCGCTTGCCATTGCCGCCGCCGCCGGCGCATCTCGCTGCGAAAATTTGCCGACTTCGACCGCAAGAATTCGTCGTACGAGTTCGGCAGCGCGGCATAAGGCAGTTGTTCATCCTCTTGCAGGCTAAGCACCCAATCGGGCACCAGCTCGCTTGCGAGCGCCCGCACCAGCCAGCCGTCGGCGCGCAAGGCGCGCCAGCTTGAAAATGGCGCACTTTCGTGCCGCAGCGCGGCCGCAACTAACGGGACGATGTCCGAGCCTTGCCGCGGCTCGGGGCCGGCCCAAAGCATGTCGAGATCGTCGGCGCCCATTTCCGCCGCAACGGGACCCACGCGCCAACTACCTGCAATGCGGCGCCGCTCGCAAGGCAAAACCGCCCGCCATTGGCCCGTCGGGTCGAGCGCGACCACGACCAGCGGCCGCACGAAGGGCCGAAAGACGCAAAAGTACGCCTCGATCCACTCCCAGGAGAGGAAGGGATTCTCATTGGACGCGTCGGCTTGCAGACGACGCCATGCCGCCTCGAACGGCGCTAGCTGATTCCATTCGCTAATAACGACGATTCGCATGAATGCCCTTCATTCCGGAGCCGTCGAAGCGGTCTGGAGTCGCTGGCCCTTGTGCATGACCTCGATCAGCGCGGCCCGCGCGGTCTCCAGCAGGCCCCGATGCCGCACCCATAGCAGCAGCCCGTAGCTGGCCAAACCGACCGCGACCAAGAGCGACAGCGCCGGCGCCGGCGCCACAAAGGCTACCGACGGCCGCGCCAGCCAAACCATGCCGGCCATGAATGCGCTCGCTTCCAGCGCCGGCCGTAACGATTGCCAAAGTGCCCGGGGCGCAATCCCGACCACGGCGAACAGCAGCCAAAAATGTACGGCGCCGATCAGCGCGCGAGCTGCGGCCTCCCCCCACGCCACCCCGATGATTCCGTCCCGCCGGGCGCCGACGATCAATAGCGGCGGCAAAAGCGCCCACCAAGCCAAAGTCAGCTTGCTCAAGATATCCGGCCGCCCGATCGCCTTGTACGCATCGCCGAAATGATGCGTGACGCAGCGCAAGGCGACGTAGAGGGCGAGCACCCGCAAAACCGGTACCGAAGGCCCCCAATGGCGCCCATACACGGCCAACACGAGCTCGCGCGCGAGCAGCGCCATCCCCACCGCCAACGGCAAGCCGAGCAATACGGAATAGCGAATCGTCTCGAGCAGCGCATGCTGTAGCGCGCGCCGGTCTTGCTGGAGCCGGCTCAGCGCCGGAAAGATGACGCCGGTGATGATGTTCAGCACGCTTACCAGCAGCACTTCTGGAATGCGCATCGCCAAGTTGTAAAAGCCCAGCGGCGTGTCGCCCAGCATGCGGCCGATGGTGATCGTGTCGAGATTTGCCAGGATGGTCCCGCTCGTCTCCATGAGGCAAATGTGCTTGCCATAGGCCAGCAATTTGCCGGCCAGCGCGGGCGTCCATCGCCGCCCCGGTCGCCAGGGCACGACGATCCACAAGGTCACCGCATTGGCGATTAGGCCGACCCATTGGCCCCAGATCAGGCTCCAGGCGCCGAAATGCATCAACGCCAAAACGACGCTTGCCAGGCCTTTCGCCGTAGCCATCGCCATATCCGGCATCAGTTTTTGGCGGAATGCCAATGCGCGCCGCAACAACGCGTCGTGTGTGCCGCCGAGCGCCGTCAGGACAAGACTCGGCGCGAGCACGCGCAGCATGGGACGGATCAGCGGCTCATGGAAATACCCGGCCACCAGCGGCGCGGCAAACCAGGCGGCGGCGGCCGCGGCAACCGAAGTGGCCAGAGTCAGCCAAAATACCGGCGCCGCCGCCGTCGTTATGTCGTCGGGTTCGTAGATCAGGGCCGAGTACAGCCCAAGTCGGCCGACGATCTCCAGAAACATGATGCAAGTCAGCACCACTGCGATTTCGCCGAAATCGCGCGGCGCCAGCAGCCGCGCCAGCACCATCACCGAAGCGAAAACCACCAGTTTCCCGAGCACGAACGAGGAGCCGGCCCAGGCCAAACCGCTGACGACAGTGCGCTGATTGACATCCACGTCGTGGGTGGGTGAGCGCGTGCTCGCGCCGCCTTTCGCTGCGGCGAAGCCTTCGCCGGCGCGGTGGACGCGCCGCCACGCCGCCGGCTCCGACTTGCGCCAGCCCTGCCACGCGCCAAAGAGATTGCCGCCCTGCGATGCCACGAAGAAGAAAGCGGCTTGCAAGGGCCTGCAACGCCAGCCTTGCCGCTCCAACAAAAAGCCCAGAGCCGCCGCGCCGTAGACCGCCGCTTGCATCCAAGCCGCGGCCTGCACCCAGAGGGGCAGGGCGGCGCGCGCTGCCGGCGCCAAAAGCGGCAATCCCGCGAGCAGCGCCAGCAGCATGGCCATCGGCGAAACCGGCCGCAGCACTTGATGGAACGCGATCTTGACGCGCGCCTCGAGCGGCATGCGTGCCAGGAGCGGTCTCGCCGAACGCAGCATGCGCCAACGTGCGCTGGCGATGCGTGTGCGGCGCCGCCATTCGTCTTGGGGTGTGGCGGCCGCGAGTTCCAGCGATCGCGCTTCGGCGGCGAAGGCGACGCGATACCCTTGCGCTAACACCGTCCAAATCAGGCCCAGATCGTCGTTGACCAAGGACTGCGTCGGGAGCGGTTGGAAGCAGCTACGCCGGATGGCCAGGATTTCGCCGGGGGCATTGACCACCGAGCCGCGGCGACTCTCCTGGCGCATGAGCCATCGCTCGAAGCGCCAATAGACGCTCTCGCCGCCGCCGACCCCGGCGTGGGCCGCCACAGCTTTGCATCCTGCGGTCGCCCCGACGTTAGGATCAGCAAAAGGCGCGAGCAAATGCCGCAAGCAGTCGGGTTCATAGAGATTGTTGGCGTCGGAGAAAACCAGAATCTCGCCGGTCGCCGTGGCCGCGGCGCGATTCAACGCCGCCGGCTTGCCGGTGCGCAGAGGCGCGCCGAGCACTTGCACGCGATCACCGCCGCAGGCGCGCGCGCGCTCGGCCGTGCCGTCGCTCGAGCCATCCTCCACGACGATAATCTCGAGTTTTTCGCGAGGATAATCGAGTGCCAGCGCATTGGCGATGCGTTCGCCAATCACCTGCGCTTCGTTATGGGCGGCGACGATCAGGCTGGCGCTTGGCCAGACCGGCGCGGTGGTCGGCAATGCCGCGGCGCCCGGCCGGCGCCGCCGCGCCCAAACGAATACGCCCGCCGGATAGCCCAGCCACACGAGCCCGACCAGGGCTGCCGCGGCGCAGAACACGACGGCATCCCACTGCCAGGCCGTGATCGAGACGACGGCAAGTGTCCAGACCAAGTTCGCGCCTAAGTATTGGGCAGAGGCGCTGCCGGCGCGGGCATGACCTCTCCCACCCGATGGGCTGGCTGCGACGCGCCGGCAAACAGCGATGTCAGCTCTAGGGCGGAACGGTGCGCGTCAAACTCCCGCTGTACCAACGCGCGGCCGCGCTGGGCAAGTTGCGCGCGCAGCGCTGGGTCGCGCAGCATGAAGATCGCTTCCGCCAAGGCTTTAGCGTCGCCGGGCGGAGTCAACAAACCGGTTTGCTCGTGGCGCACGAGCTCCGGAATCCCGGATAAATCCGAAGCGACGACCGGCAATCCCGCCGCCATCGCTTCCATAAGCGCCACCGGTAGACCGTCCATTTTTCCCGAACGCTCGACCACGCTGGGCAGGACGAAAACATCTGCGGCGGCCAATTCCCGAGCGATATGCTGCTCGCCCGCCGGGCCGGCAAAGGTGACCATGCTCGCCAGGCCCCGCCGGCGCGTTTCCCGGATCAACGCCCCGTGCTGGGGCCCCCAACCGATCAAGCGGCAGGTGAAGTCCAGGCGGCCGCGCAGTCGGTCGCAAGCCTCCAGCAGCGTCCGATGACCTTTGTAGGGCTGCAATGAAGCCACGCACAGCAAGCGCAGGCGGCCGTCGGCGGCGGGCGTGCGCCGCCGGTCGTACACCTCCGGCCGCACGCCGCAATGGATCACCACGATCTTGCGCTTCCAGGCTGGCAGGCATCGCGCCAGCAGTTGCCGGTTGAACTCGCTCACCGTCGCTACGAACGCCGCCGCGGCCACCTTCAGAGCCAAGCCGGAACGATGCACGAAAATATCGTGGGCGTGGGCCGTGAAACTGAATGGAATGCCGGTCAGCCGGTGCACCATCCAGGCAACCAGAGCTGGGTGGGTAGCATAGTGCGCGTGAATGTGCTCCACGCCCGACTTCTCGAAGCGACGGGCGATCGCGATCGCCTTGGGCCAAAACAGCGCCGCCCCGGCCAGGGAATTCCAGTGTCCCTTGTGCGTCCAAAGCGCCACGGCCCAGGTATGGAAGTGGCTCGTTGGCGCCGCGCGCCATGAAGCCGCGAGCGCTGCGGCTCCGCCTTCCGGCAGCCACGGAGGCACCGCGATCGCCGCCTGCATGCCGGCGTTGGCGTGGGTCGTGAGAGGCGGCGCAGCCAGGAGCGGTGCGACGTCGAGTTCATGGCCGAGCGCGGCGATTTCCTCCATCTCGCGCACGATGAAGGTTTCCGAGGGCAACGGATAGCGCGAGAAGATGTAGCCCAGTTTCACAGGGCTCCAGTCTCCTTCAAGGATTTACGCCCGGACCGCATACGCTCCGCTCGCGTTCCGGCACGACGCCACACGGTCGAGCCAGAGCGCGATGCACAAAAGATTCCAAATCTGGCGCCCGTGATCGGCCTGCGCCGCCATGTGTTCGCGGAGCAGTGCGGCGATGGCGGAGGGCTCGAACCAATACGCCAGTTCGCCCCCCGGCGCCAGCAAGTGCTCCTCCGCCAGCGAGCGCAGCGGGCCGCGCAGCCACGGACCGAGCGGAATGCTGAATCCCTGCTTCTTGCCGCGCAGCACCGCGCCCGGCAGGCGGCCGCGCATGGCCCGGCGCAGCAGGTGCTTGCCCTGCAGCCGGCGCATCTTGAAATGCGCCGGCAGGCCGAACATGAAGCGAACTAAATCGGTGTCCAGCAGCGGCTCGCGACCTTCCAAGGAATGCGCCATGGTCATGCGGTCGAACTTGGTCAAGATATCGTCGGCCAGATACAGGCGCAGATCGAGATAGAGCGCTCGGTTGAGCGGCGCCGCATCGCTCCACTCCTCGCCGATCCTCGCGACCAGCGCGCCCGCGCCCACGCTCGGCGGCGGCTGGCGCCAAAGGCGGGCGCGTTGCGCGGTGCTGAAGATGCCGCGCCAGCGCACCGTGCGCTCGCGCGGCGGCGCCGCCAGCTCGGAGCGGAATTTTCGCCAGCGATATTGCAGCGGCACCTTGCCGTGGCCCAACGGCAGGCGGTCCAGCCAGCTCGCCGGCGGAGCCGCCAGCCAGCGGCGCGGCAAGCGGTCGCACCAGAGCGAAATCTGCAACGCCCGGTAGGTTTCGTAGCCGGCGAAGATCTCGTCGCCGCCGTCTCCGCCCAGGCACGCGGTCACGTCACGGCGCGCCATGCGCGCCAAACAATACGTCGGCAGCGCCGAGGAATCGCCGAAGGGTTCGTGAAACGCTTCCGTCAATTTGGGCAACTCGCTCACCGCATCCGGCGTGAGCACCAGTTCATGGTGTTCGCAGCCGAAGCGTCGCGCCAGACGGCGCGCCATCTTCAGTTCGGAAAACTGCCGCTCCCGAAAGCCGATCGAAAACGTTTTGACCGGCTTGGGCGACTGCTCGGCCATGAAAGACAGCACCGTGGCGGAATCCAAGCCGCCGCTCAGAAACAGGCCCAAGGGTACGTCGCTGACCATGCGTCGCGCCACCGCTTGGCGCAAATGCGCCCGCAGCTCCTCCGCCGCTGCCGCCTCCGTTTGCGACGCGAGTTTCGGCGGCGCGGGCGCTCGCTCCTCCTCCAGCACCCAGTAGCGGAAGAGCCGTAGTTCACCGCGCCGCCAGCGCAGCATCGTCGCCGGCGGCAGCTTTCGCGCCGCCGCGTAGACCGTATGGGGAGAAGGAATGTAGTTCAGCTCGAGGTAGAGGTCGAGCGCCGCGAGATCCGGTTCCGTGCTGAAATCCGGATCCTCCAGCAAGGCGCCCAACTCGGAGGAGAAGACGATGCCCTCGGGCCGCGGCGAATAGTAGAGCGGCTTCACGCCGAAGCGGTCGCGCGCCAGCCACAGGCTCTGCTCGCGGCGATCCCAGAGCGCGAAGGCGAACATACCCTCCAACCGCCGGGTCAAGGAGCCGCCGTGCTCCTCGTACAAGTGCACCAGGACCTCGCCGTCGCCCTCGGTCGTCAGGCGGTGGCCTTTGGCGGCAAGCTCTTGGCGCAGCTCGCGGTAGTTGTAGATTTCGCCGTTGAAGACGGCGATGATGTCGCCGGTCTCATTGCGCAGCGGCTGGCGGGCGCCTTCCAGATCGAGAATGCGCAAGCGCCGGCTTCCGAGCGCAACGCCTTCGTTGCGATACAGGCCTTCGTCTTCGGGCCCGCGGTGGCGCAGCGCAGCCGTGATTCGCTCCACGGTGGCGGCGGAAACCCGCCGTCCCGCCATGCCGCAGATTCCGCACATGGATGTTCGCTGCCACCCCCCGCGAGACGAAAGATGAGGAAAGTACCTATCGGGATGCACGCCGACCGGCAAAAATGGCGCGCAACAGGCCGAATGGGGCCAAGCCGGGCGATGGCAGACGTGCGCGCCGCCCAGGCGGCGCCGCTAGCCCTTCGCACACCCGTCTGGCCACGGCGTCCCAATCGTGCAATTCCCGCGCGCGTTGCGCCGACTGTTGTCCCATGGCCTGGCAGCGCTCTGGCGCCCCCGCAAGCTCTTCGATCGCTTGCGCCAGCGCCGCCACGTCCCCTACCGGAACGATCAGCCCGTTCACGCCGTGCGCCACTGTTTCCGGCAGCGCGCCCACGTTACTGGCCACGATTGGCCTTGCGAAGCTCAACGCGAGGTGGGCCACCCCACTTTGCGAGGCGTGGTAGTAGGGCAATACCACGAAAGCCGCCAGGCGAAAGTACCAGGCGACCTCCTTCCAGGGGATGTATTCCGTGTGCCAACGCACCCAGCGCTCGAGGCCCAGTTGCCGCGCTTCGGCTCGCCAAGCCGCGAGCGAGGCGTCGGCGGCGGGAAAGCCGGCGATGACTAAAAAGGGACGCTTGTGGGCTGCGACTGCGGCCAATGCGGTGAGTAACCACCGCACCCCTTTGTACTTTGTCAATGTGCCGAAAAGTAGCGCGACAGGCGCTGTTTCGGGCAATTGCAGGCGCGTTCGCAGATTGGGATCGGCGCACGCTCCCGCCGCACAGAAATCACCGGCGCCGTGCGGAATCGTCAGCGGGCGGCACCCATTACGCCGCGCCAACTCGTCTGCGAGCGCCGTGCCATGCACGAACACGCAATCGAAATTCGCCAGCAGCCGGTCTCGCCACCGTTCCCGCCGCAACATTTTCCCACGCGAGCGGCGATCGAAGGCGACGACGTTGTGGCAGACGTCGGCGAGAGTCCCCCCGCTCCCGCGCAGCAGGCGGCAGAACCAAGCGTCGCAGCGGTGTTCCAGGTCGCCTAATAGCACCGCCCGCGGGCGCAGACGGCGGACAAACCAAAGAATTTGAATCCACGCCGCCGTGTACCGCAGCGCATGCAGGCCGCGGCGGAACGCTCCGGGGCGCTGCTGCCGCCGCGGATCCCAAGTCCACAGCCGCGGCATGAGCACGAAATCGGCGGCCGATGGCGGCGGCATCAGCTCCGGCTTTCGTCCCGTCAGCATCGTGACCCGCCGACCTTGGCGTCCCAGCGCGAGCCCCAGTTGCAGCGCGTAATGAAAGAGTCCGCCGCGCGAGAAGAACTCGACGATCAAGATTTCAGGCCGCTGCCGCATGCTCATGGGGAAGCCGCCTCGAGGCGTGCTCATCCAAAGCCGTTCGGTATAACTCCGCCAAGCGTTGTCGCCACAAGCCTTGCGCATACTGCGCGGAATATCGTTCGTACGCGCGGTGTCCGCGGCTGCGCGCCAGCTCCGGATCGAGCGCGGCTGCCGCCGCCGCGTCCGCCAGCGCTGCGCTTTTCCCGCGCTCGACACGCCAGCCCGCGTCGGTGCCCAAGAGTTCGCGATGGACTTCTAGGTCATAGGCCACGATGGGCAGCCCGGCCGCCATGGCTTCGATCAGAGCGGTTGGCTGCGCTTCAACGTGGCTCGGGAAAAGGAAGATGTCGGCGCACTTCAGCCAAGCGCCAATGTCGGCGCCCAAGCCGATGTGCCGCGTATCGGCGCGCGCCGCTGTGTGCGCGCGTAAGAGCGCGCCTTCCGCGCCATCGCCGATCCAGACAAACTGTGCCTGCGGAACGCGCGCGGCGATGAGCGGGATCGCGGCCAGCCAATCACGCCATCCCTTGTCTGGCCGCACGGCGGCCACCGTCAAGAAGAGCCGCGCGGAGGGCGCGACTCCGAGCCGATTTCTTGCAGCGGCGCGTTCTGCCGGCAGCGCCAGCGGCGATGCGGCTACGCCATTCGGCAGCAAGACGGCGCGTTGGCCGTGCAAACCGGCTTCCGTCCAGGCGCGGTGCTGTGCCTGACTGAGCAGCACGATTCGGCACGCGCTGCGATTCAGCACCGTGATTTGGAGCCGTTCCAGCGCCCGCGCGCGCCAGCCGCGCGCCTGGCCCGGCAAGATATGCACCGTCGCCAGCCAGGGAATTCGTAACGCACGCGCCGCCGCCGCCGTCCACAGGGTGGCGTAACCGAGATGCGCATGCAGCAGATCCGCTTGCTCCTGGCGCAAGTAATTGCGCAGGCGGCGCCAAGCGGCCAGGTCGCGCAAATGGCGGGCGCCGGCGCACCACCACTCCAAGCCGCGCGCCCGGGCTTCGGCTTCAAACGAAGCCGCCTCGCCCGCGCACTGCAAGACGGCCAACCGCTGCCGCCACTCGCCCGCCGGGCCTTCGGCTTGCCAGGCCAACGCGAGTCGCTCCGCGCCTCCCAAGCGCAAAGAATCGATGACCCACGCGACCGTCGCCATCGGCGTCCTCCGCGCTAGGCGCCGCTGGCTGCTGCCAGCGGCCGGGCAGGTGCGGCCGCGGCAGCGCGCCGCCAGGCCCGTCCGAAAGCGATGTAGCCGGCAGCCAGCGCCAGCAGCAGATAGAAATTGCGGAAGTACGCCCCATGCAAGAACAAGCTCATCAGCAAGTAGGTTTCGATGCTCAGCTCCACGCCTCGCGCCGCGTGCGCCCAAGCGGCGGCGCCCCGGCGCGCGAACCAGTGGCGCGTGCGCCGCAATTCGATCAGCGCCGTGGCGAGCAGGCCGAGGAACGCGAGCAAGCCGAGAGTGCCGGTCTCCGACGCGCGTTCGACGTAAAGATTGTGCGGATCGCGCATCTCGCCGCGCGGATCGAGCCCTAGCCAGCCGCTATAGCGCTCGTAGGCGTCGGCGTAGGCGCCGGTGCCGACGCCCAGCCAGGGGTGCGTGCGCCACATCAGCACCCCCGCCAGCAATTCGCTGCGCCGGCCCCGAAACGAGGCGTCAGGAATCGATTGCTGCGGCGCCGTCAGCGACAGTTCGCGCAGGGAAAGCAAGCGCGCTCGATACGCCTGGGGCAAGGCCGCGACCACCACGACCCCCAGCGCCGCGCCTAACGCCAGCCACAATGTTCGCCGCCGTTGGTGCCACGCCAAAGCCGCGGCGGCGAACACGATGCCGAGCAGCGCGCCGCGGGAATAGGTGAAGACCGCGGCCATCAGCGTCATCGCGATTGCCAACCCGCCCAAGGCGCGCGCCGGGCGGGCTTGCGGTTCGAGCATCTCCATCCCCGCGAGCGGCAGCGTAGCCACCAGCATCAGCGCCAGGAAGTTGGGATCGCCCATCGAACCCCCCAAACGCCAGCCCATCACGCCCGGCGACGTTTCCTCGTAGGTGCGCGTCGCGAAGCCGCCGAAGTCAAAGTTGCTTCCCGTCACGCCTTGGTAGATCACCGCGGCCGCCATGAGCACGACCACCGCCAAGAGCGCCTGAATCGCCGCATGCAGCCGTCGGGGGGTGCGCAGCAAATTTACGATCAAGTAAAGGATCAGTACGCTCTTGCCGTACCCTTCGACCGCGACGATGCTGTCGGGGTGATTGACGCCTCGCCAGCCCGCGACCACCATCAAGACGCCCCAGATCAGTAGCGGAAGCCACAGCGGCCATCGCAGCGGCGGCGAGTCGCGGCGCATGCCCTGGTGGGCGAGCCATGCGGCCGCAGTCCAAATCAGCAGCGCGGTCAGTTCCCAGGTGCCACCGCCTTGTTGTGTGATCACGCCAGGTAGATTGCTATAAACGAACGCGATCAGCGCCAGCGCGCCCCATGCCGGCTGCCGCAGAATTGCCGCTGCCGCCGCTCCCGCCACGACTGCCAGGCCGATCAGCAGCGCGCGCTCGGCAGGCGCGGGAACGATCGCCCACAGCGCCGCTGCCGCCAGCAGGGGCGGTCCCAGATACCATGCCGCCACCATACCCTTGCTCGCTGCCCTCGTCCTGTCGGCCACGTTCCGGCTCCTATTTGGCTCCGTCGCCCGACCAGACTTTTCCGATCGTCGCGACCATGATCTTGGCGTTCAGCTTCCAATTGCGCGCGCGAACGTAGGCGACATCCAGCCGCACCCGCTGGGGGAACGGGCTCTGCCCCCGCTCCAGCACCTGCCACAGTCCCGTCAAACCGGGTCGTACTTCCAACCGCTCGGTCTGCCATAGCTCGTAAACCTCATGCGAGAATGAGGTCGGCCGGGGCCCCACCCAGGTCATCTCGCCCCGCCAGATATTCCAAAGCTGCGGCAGTTCATCGAGGCTGGTCCGCCGCAACCAGGCGCCGACGCGCGTGACCCGCGGATCGCGCGATAGCTTGAAATCCGGCCACGGGACCTCGCTGGAGGCGCGCAACTCCTCTTTGTCCTGATCGGCATCCGCTCGCATCGTGCGCAGCTTCCAGAGCTCGAAACGCCGGCCGTGGCGCCCGCTGCGCCATTGCCGGAAAAAGATCGGGCCCGGCGAGTCGAAACGAATGACAACGGCGCAAGCGGCGATGATTGCCGCCGCCAAGGGCGCCGCCAGCAGGCACAGCAAACAATCGGTGATCCGCCCTAGCGCCAGTGCCACCGGCGCAGGCGGTCGTTTGCGCGGCGGCCCCGGATCGAGCCAGCCCACCCGCCGCCGTTCATAGCCTGCGGCTTGTGTTGGCCGCGCCGCCGCGTTCACCGCAAACCTTCGAGCAGCGCGCCCAGCGTCGCACCCTGGCGGGGAAACGCTTGCACCGCGACCTGCGGCGCGATGTGCCATTCGCGCCCCGCCTCCAGCCAGCGTGCGATGAGCGGCGCCGCGTCCGCGCTCGCCTCGGCCAAGAACAGGAACGCTCGCGTCTCCTCGTCCCACCACGCCAGATCCGTCATTCGCATTTCGCTGCTGAGGCGGCTCAGAAACACAGGTCGTAGTTTGTCCGTTGGCCGCGGCAGGCCCATGCGAATCAGCGTTAGGGGCAGACCGTGCCGCCGCCCGCGAGTGAACATCCGCCGCAGGGCTGCATGCGCCTGCCGGCGGCTGGGGAAAAAGTTCGGGGGCAATTCGCCCCCCAAGCGCCCACTTAAAAGGAAGTCCATCCTTTCTTTCTGGAAGCCGGCCTGGGGTCGCCGAGTTGTCGCCGTCCGCCCGCGGTGCGTGAAATGGGCGAGACGGCGCTAGGCCGCCGCTCACGCCGCCGCCCGATAATAAGCCCGGTGGCGGCGCGCATAGCGGAACTCCGGCGCGCCGGGGTCGGTGCCGTTCAACACCGAGCCCAGCAGCGGCGTGCGCGCGCCCTGCAGATCCTGCCGCAGCGCCAGCAGGTCGGGAATGTTGGTGCTGCCCCATCGCGCGACCACGAGCACGCCGTCCACGATGCCCGCCAGCAGCATCGCGTCGCCGGTCAGATTGCCAGGGGGCGAATCGAACAGGACGAAATCGTAGAAACTCCGCCACCGCGCGAGCAGCTCGCGCAGCGGGCGCGGCTGCAGTTGCGTCTCCGGCTCGCGTTCGCACGCCAGTAAGTCGAGCAGCGGCGCCACCGCGACCGGTTCCACCGCCAGGCCGCGCTGCGCCGATAACAGCCCGGTCACATTGGCTACGCCAAAGAAGCGATGGCAGGCGGGACGACGCACGTCCGCATCCACAAGCAATACCCGCCAGCCCGCATCGGCCAGAGTTTCCGCGGTGCGACAGGCGGTCAGCGTCTTACCGTCGCCGGGGTTGGGGCTCGTGATCAGCAAGGCCTTCGGCGGTGCTCCCAGGCGCGCGGTAATATTGGCGGCCAGCCGCGCATAGCTGTCTTTGATTGGCAGCGGCGCCGAGAGCCGGCTGCCGTTGCCATCGCTGCCGTTGACCGGCGCCGGAGCGAGCGTGGCCGGCGGCGCGCTCGGCAAGACCGGTTGATAGCGTGGAATGATGCCCAGCGGCGCCAATTCGCGCGGCGCCCAACTGCTCACCGTGGCCCCGCTGAGCACCGTGCCGCTCCAGCGGCCGCGCGCCAGCGCCGCGCCCAGTCCGAGCATCAGCCCCAAGCCTCCCGCCAGCCCCATGTCCATTCCGCCCTTGGGAAACTCCGGCGTCAACGGGCGCCGCGCCGGATCCAGGATGTGAATGTTGGCCGCTGGGACGGTCGCCATCAGGCTGGCTTCGCTGAGTTTTTCGTTGAGCGCGCTATAAACGTCGGCATCACGATCGCTCTGCGCCTTGAGTTGCGCATAGCGAATCGCCAGCGCGCTCTCGTCGGCGGCCCGATGCCGCAATTGCCCGACCTCTTGCGCCAAGGCCGTTTGTTGCTGGAGATCGGCGATGTGGCGGCGCCGCAGTGCATCCGCCAACTGCGTGCTGAGTGACTCGACCAGGCGCCGCGCCGCTGCCAGCCGGGCTCGCGCCTCTCGCACCGGAGCGAAGTTGGCCCGATAGGTGGAGTTCAGCGCGTCGTAATCGTGTTGCGCCGTCTCCAAGGCGCCCAAAGCCGCATCCATCGCCGGCGTACGCAGGTCGGGCGGCAGCGTCGCCAAATCGCCGGTGAACTCGTGTTCGCGCGCCTCGCTCATGATCGCGGCCGCCTGCGCGTCGGCGAGCTGGTGATTGGCCACGTCCAGCCGCTCCAACAGCACGCTTTCTTCCCCGCCGGGCGGCGCCACCACCGGCGTGAATGCGTTCTGCCGCTGGAAATGCACTAAGGCCTGGTTGTCGTTTTGGATCTGCTTCCGTTGATCGCTCAGCTCCGTCTTCAGCCACCGCGCGATTTCCTTGCCCGCCGCGACGTGCGCGGCGAAAGAATAGCGCAAATAGCTGCGCATAAGGTCGTTGACGACGGCCGCCGCCAGTTGTGGATTGTGCGAGCCGTACTCGACGTGGACGGTGTCGCTGAGCTTGTCGGGGATGAGTTGCAGCTTGCCGAGAAAGATGCCGCTTGCGATCTGTTGCCGAGTGGCCGCGTCCAGCTGTTCTTTTTTCGCCGCCAGGCTGCGGTCGACGGCGGCCAATACCTTGTGAATTTCCGGATCGCGCCGTTCTAGGTCCAAATCGGCGATCGTGCGCGACGCTACCGCGCGGCTGCCCATGATCGTCAACTGCGTTTGCATTTCCCGGTCCGCGTCGTAGCTGGCCCAATCGCTTTCCGGGTGGATCTGCGCGAGATGCGGGCTTGGGCGCTCGAGGATGATCGAGCCCTGCGCCAGATAGAATGCCGGCGTGAGCCGCCAGAAGGCGAGGCCGATGAGCAATGCCGCCGCGACGATGATGATCACCATCCGCCGATAATGAAAAACGGCATCCCGGAATTGCTGCCAAGCCGCCGCTCCGCTGCCTTCCGAAGCGAGCTCGACGGGCACGGCCGCGTTCGCCGTGACCAGAGCCGGCAAGCTCTGATTATCTTCAGTCATCATGTTCTTCCGCTAGTAAACTCCCGCCTCCGATTGCACCCGCCACCGGCCCGCTCCGGCGAAGAAATCGAGAATGCCTAAACCGACATCACGCCAGCCGGATTCCGGCACCACGCAGATGTCGTCGGCCTCGAGCTTGGGATCGAGGCCCTGGCCGTGATGGATCTTCGCCAGGTCGAAGATCAGCACCTCCGGCTGCGTGCGCCCGGGCACGCGTCGGATGATGCGCACGTGATGGGGGTCGGCCTTGCTCAGCGGCCCGCCGGCCAAGCTGACGGCCTCGGCCAAATCGAGGCCGGGCTTTAGCGGCAGTGCGCCGGATTTCACCACGTCGCCGGTGACGAATACCTGCTGCGCCTCCGGCACTTCGATCATGTCGCCGCTGTTGAGCACGGGATCCATTCTCGGATCGGTCAGCACCTCATGCAGATCCAAGGTTTCCAGCGCGCTCGTGACACTGATCGTCACCGGCCTGCCTGCTTGTGCCGCTTGGGTCCTTGCCACGCTCCCATGCAGCAAATAGAGCACCGTCCCGGCGCGGTCCGTCGCGACGCCCCCCGCCATCGCCAGCGCCTGCAAGAGGCGCAGTTGGCCGCTGAAGGCATAGACGCCCGGGCGTATGACCTCGCCGGTGACGGAAACTTGCCGGCTGTTGACCTCCAACACCCGTACGCTGACCAGGGGATGGCGCAGAAATTCTCCATACCGCGCCGCGAGCCTGGCTTCGAGTTGCGCCGGCGTCAAGCCAGCGGCCGGGAACTCTCCCACGAAGGGCAAATCCAGCTCCCCGCTTTCGCCTACGCGGGCGGTGCCGCTCAGTTGCGCCTGGTCGAACACGCGCACGTCCAGCAAGTCTCCCGGACCAATTTTGTCGTCGGGTCCGGCGGCGCCGAAGGCCTGGATCACGCCCGAAGGACTGATGGTCGGCGCCGGCGCAACTGCGGCCGTGGCCGGCGTCACCGCCGGCAGACCCTGGCCGGCGGCCGCCACTGCGCTCGTCGCCGCCAGAAGGGCGCTGATCCAAAATCCGCGCCGCCAGCTTTGTTTCATAACTCCGCCAGCCGGGCTTGGCCGTTTTCCGCGCTGGCGTTGGCCGCCACCGCCGGCGCCACGGTGGGCATCGGTCGGCGGGCCGCTCGCGCCCGCGTCGCCTCGTTGAATTGCTGCACGGCTTCCAGCAGCGGCGCGCCGCCCCAGCGCTTGGCGAGATGGATGATCGCGGAGAGATCTTTCGGCAGGCACCGCCCGCCGAAGCCCCGCTCGCGCGTTACCATCGAGTGCGAGCGCCCCACCCGTTCATCGAGCAGCCACAGTTCTCGGAGCTCGTCGAAGTCCAGTTGCATGGCCGCCGCTAGGTCGTAGAACTGATTGGCGAACGCCACCTTGGTGGCGAGGAAGCAGTTCTCCATGTACTTGGCCATCTCCGCCAGCCGGCTCTGGGTCAGCACATAACGCGGCTTCGGTCCCAGCACCTCTTGGTAGGCGCGCAGCACGTGCAGCGCCTGCGGTCGGGGTCCGCCGACAATGACGAAGCCGTGGTTCTCGATGTGCTTGAAGGGATGCCAGTGGGTCTCGCCCACGTATTCTGGGCTGAAGCAGATCGGCTTGCGATACCTCAAGCTCAGCGCATCGGTCGTGCCCGGCGGCACGGTGGACTTGATGCACGCCGGCGCAGCCAGCCAGGAGATGACCTCCTCGACGGCGCTGGTATCCGCGCTGCCGTCGGCAGCCATCGGCGTCGGCACCGCTACGAACGCCACATCGGCGCGATTCACTGCTTCCCGTGCCGATTCGCTGTCGTAGCCGCGTTTGAATTTGTCGTAGATGTGCACGCGTTCCTCGCCGCCGAACAGCGCGCACAGCGCGTGGCCGACCACGCCATAGCCTGCAATTCCGATTTCCATCGTCCCCGCTGCCTCCTCGCCGCGCCGGGCGCGCAGCCCATTGGGGCGCTCACCCTCAAGCGAGTATCGGCCGGCTCGCGAATCAGGAACAATCGCGCAAGCGTTGCAGGCGCGTGCCCGCCGGTTGCACGCTGAACTCCTACCTTGGTTGCAGGCCCTGCGCCAAACCCGGCGCATCTTACCGCTGCGTATGCCGGTACGCGGCCCCAGGACACCGAGCGGCAAGAAGCCAGCCGGCGACGGTGCGCCCGTTCGTCTGATCTTGGCTCTGGAATATTCGCTCTGGAACGAAATCGTGGCCGCCGCGCTGCGCGGCGAAACCGGAATCGAGATCGTCGCCGCGCTCACGCCCGAGCAATCGCAGATGCCGCCTAATCTGGCGGCCGGCGCCGACGTCGCGCTTGTCAGCTTGCCGACCACGCCGGCGCGCTGGGCGCTGTTCCGGCGTCTGCGACAACTGGTTCGCCCGGCACGGATGCTGGTCGTCGGCGGCGACGATCTAGGCTTCGCCTCGCGCGTGTTGCGCGCCGGCGCCGGCGGTTATTTTTATGGCGCGGCCACGCTGCCCATGCTGCTCAAGGCCATTCGCAACGTTTCCCTCGGCGAACTGTGGGCCGATCACCGCCTCGCCGCTTGTGCGCTGGAGGCCGAGCCGGATGGCGCCGGCAACGCCGCTCGTTTGACCGATCGTGAGACGCGCGTGCTCGCGGCCGTCAGCCAAGGCAAGCGCAATAAAGAGATCGCGGCCGAATTGGCGATCGCGGAAGCGACCGTGAAGACCCATCTCAACCGCATCTATCGCAAGCTCGGCGTCAGCGACCGCTTGCAAGCGGGCCTGGCCGCGCTCGAGTTCCGCTGCGATGCGCCGTCGTGAGTCAATACGCGTACAGATGGCCCGCCGCCGCTTCGGCGGTGTTGTGCAGCGTGATCATCGCGCCGCTTTCGGCGTGCAACAAACGGTAGCCCAGCGACAGCAGCCGCCCCACCATGGTGCTGGCGCGTTCCTCGCGATGGCTGCGCCCCAGGCCGTGCATCTCGATCAGCAACTCCGGACGCCCGCGCCGCAACAGCTCCGTCGCGCCTTCGAGCACCTCGTCTTCCATACCCTCCACGTCAATCTTCACGAAACCCGGCGAAGGCAGCCGCAGATTCGCGATCAGCGCGTCCAAGGGCTCGACCTGAGCCGCACCCGTGCGCCGCCGCAACGGCGTTTCCGCCTCGCGGGCCAGCGAAGCCGTGGTGGTCATGCCAGGCAGCGCAAAAATCGCGCGCCGCTCCGATCCGCGCCCCACCGCCATGCGCACCGGAAATGCGTTGTCGATGTGATTCAGCGATAAATTCCGCAGTAGCTTGCGATAGATGTTCGGTTGCGGCTCGAACGCCACCACCATCCCGCGCGGTCCGACATGACGCGCGAAGAATAGCGTGTACGAGCCGGAATGAGCGCCGACATCGAAGACGACCTTGCCCTCCCACAGCAAATTCAGCAGCAGTTTCTCTTCGGGGCTGGTGGCGCCGAACATGCGTGCCCAGGGTGGGCAAGACCGCCAATCGCAGTTGCGGAAGCCGCGCGCCAGATCGCGGCGCAGCACGCCCGGCCGGTAGCGCCCCAGCGGTCCCAGCCAGCGCCGGGGATGCCAGGTCCAGCCACGGTCGACGCTGGCCTCGCTCTCTGTCTGCAACGCTTCCAATTCTTCGGCCTCCTCCGCTTTAGACGAAAGCGCGAGAGCGCAAGGTCCCTTGCCCTCGGGATCGAGCCCAAAGTCCTGCCCTGTCCAAATTAGGCCGGCTTCGAGTAAGCAGCGTCGATTTTGGCCGCAAGGATGAAGTCGCTTTCCGTCAGCGCGTTGACTTTATGAGTGTAGGTCATCACCGCCACTCGGCCCCAGCCCAACTCGATGTCGGGGTGATGACCTTCGCGTTCGGCGATCTCACCCACGCGATTCACAAATGCCAAGGCTTGGACAAAGTCGGGGAAGCGAAACTCACGCCGCAGGTGATGCTCTGCGACAACCTCCCAATCAGGCAATTCGCGGCGCAAATCGTTCAATTCCTGGCCGTGCAAAGGATGGGCATTGCCGCGGCAGGCAGCGCAGGATTTTTCCGTTAGCTTTGGCACTGAAAACTCCCTCCGGTTCTTGTCCTTACGTTATCACCGGCCTCGGCGGCTTTTGCTCGCTCCCCGCGTAATTAATTCCGCACTTGCGTGCGGCAGCTTCTCTGGTCAATGGAAAAATGGTCGGATTTGAAGCCGTTTCCATTTTGGCACGGCGATTGCCGTTCCGCGGCTAGAGCCGGCGGAGCAGCCAATCGAGGGGGGACGAAGTTGGCGCTCCGCTGCTACTAGAGGAGGAAATCTTTATGCAGTTGAAGTCTCACAAGCTGTGGGCGGCGCTCACGATGCTTTTTGCCATGGGCCTGTTTGCCGCGATTTGTCCGGCGCAGGACCAGAGCACCAACCCGCAGCAAGGTCAACAGTCCCAGCAGCAGCAACAGCAATCGGGCCAGCAAAGCCAGATCACGGCCACGGGCTGCTTGCAGAAGAGTGGCTCGAATGCCTATAGCCTCACCGACGAAGCCACCAATCAAACCTACACGCTCACCAGCAGCAACGTGGACCTCAGCGCCCATGTGGGTCATGAGGTGAAGGTCACCGGTACGCCTAGCAGCGCCAGTGCCTCGAATCCGAGCGCCAGCGGCCAGCCTTCGGGCCAAGCGGGTCAGCAAGGCGGCCAGACGCTGGACGTTTCGAGCTTGGAGATGGTTAGCAGCTCCTGCTCGAGCGGTGGCGGTACCGCCAACCCTCCACAACACTAACGGAGAGCGACAAGCGATTCGCAGGCGCGGACCGGGCCATGGCGGCCACCCGCGCCTTTTCTTTTGCGTTCGACTTCCGGCTCGTCCCGGCGACGGACTCGTGCGGGCGGCGATGAGAGCACCGGCGCGTGGCTCGCGTGGGCCGGGGCACGAGCGGCTATGCGGGGACGGGTACGCGCCGCGCGATCTCTTCCAACACCGATTCCGCCTGCTCCACGCTGCGTTCGAGATGCGCCAAGGCCGGCCTGAGCAGGACGCGATGTGAGCACACCGGAACGAAAAGCCGCTTGAAGTCTTCCGGCGTGCAATAGGAGCGGCCCTCGATCAGCGCGCGCGCTTGCGCCGCGCGATGCAGCATCATGCTCCCGCGCGGGCTCACCCCCAGCGCCAGCATGGGGTGTTGGCGCGTGGCGCGCACCAACGCCAGCTCATACTCCAGCAGCGAGTCTTCGACCGTGATGGTGCGGGCCTGCTGCTGGAGTTGCAGCACTTCGTCGATCGTCAGCACCGGCCGCAGCGTACCCAGTAACTCGGCGCCGGCCTCGCCCTGCAAGATCGCCTTCTCGTCCGCCGGGTTGGGATAGCCCATTCGGATACGCAGCAAAAACCGGTCCAGTTGCGACTCGGGCAACGGGTAGGTGCCCTGATGTTCCGTTGGATTCTGCGTTGCGATCACCAGAAAGGGGCTGGGCAACGGATACGTCTTGCCGTCGATCGTGACCTGCCGCTCGTTCATGGCTTCCAGCAGCGCCGATTGCGTTTTCGGCGTTGTGCGGTTGATCTCGTCGGCCAAGACCACGTGCGCGAAGATGGGCCCGCGCTTGAATTCGAACCGCTCGTTCGCCTGATCGTAGATGCTGATCCCTACGACGTCGCTCGGCAGCAAATCGCTGGTGAACTGCACCCGCTGTAAGCTGCAATCCATCGAGCGCGCCATCGCCTGCGCCAGGGTCGTCTTCCCCACGCCGGGAACGTCTTCGATCAACAAATGGCCATTGGCCAAGACGGCGATTAAAGCCATCCGGACCGCTTCGCCGGTGTTGCGGACCACCGCGCGCAAGGCGGATTCCAGATGGGCGATGGAACGGCCACTGGTGGCGATCAACATTGCCTCCCGGCGGCAGTTTACCATTGTGGAACCATTTCCGCCGCGTGGGTTCGAACCCTCGGTCCGAGCCTGCTGTGCGCTGAAAACAAAGGACTTATTTTTGTTGCTTGGCGGCGGCAATTCGCCTTGACTCCGGTCAGGCGCGCTTTTAAGATTTGGCCATCGAAAAGTTTCGCGGATCCCGCCATCCGGGTCGGTTTTTTCGGCAGCCTTTCCCGTTCGGGACTTCGAAGCTATTCTCCTAAACGACGATGCTCACCCACTTGTGGGGTGAGCATTGTTGTTTCAGCGCAGATTCAAGCGAGTGAAGCGAGCCGTCGCCGCCTCGACGGAAAACCGCCGCGGATAGACGCGGGCCAAGAGCACGCGCAAGCCGCCTGCAAGGAAGCCCGCGCCTAGCGAAACGGCGATGATGATCCCGATCAACGCGAAGATGCCGAGGATCAGCCCCGGCAACGAGTCGAGGCCGTAGAAGCGGGTCCAAGTAACGACGCTATGTTCCTCGGGTCGCCCGAGCAGCTTCGCGGCCGCGGCCGACTTCGGTCCATACCAAATCGCGAGCAGCGCGCCGGTGCGGCGTGCTTCCATTCCGGCCTTGCTCAGCAATTCCAGCCGATCCTGCGCGATTTGCGGCGTCGGATAGTTGATGATAGCCAATTGCCCCGCGGCGTCGCGCAGTTGGTAGTTGCCCACCACGACTTCCGCGTCCTCCTCGAAACCCACTTGGCCGCTGGGCAACCATGGCGCCGCCGTGGCGAGACTGGCCGGACCCTCGGAGTAAATCACCGACTCCGGAGCGAGGCCCTGCTTGGGCAGGTACTGGGGCAGAAGCGGCGGGCTGTGGCTGCCTGTTTGGATTCGCGGCAAGGCCGCGAGTAGTTCTCCTAGGTTCTTGGCGTTTGGCAGGCCGGATTGCGCCCCGGCGCGGAACTCAACAACCCAATGATCACGCCAGCCCCATGCCTGCACCGGCGACGCGATCGCCAACTGGCTGAGCGGACCAAGATTCGTGAGCTGCGCATGCGCGGGCCGGAAAAACGTATAGGCTCCGAAGCCGCCAGTTGCGTCGCTGAACTGCCACACTTCGGCTAGCACCTTGCGCCCTGGTCGCGCCAGCATCGCCGACTCCTGCCCGCGCAACCCGTACTCTTGGAGCACGGCCGCTGGCGCGCCAGAGGCCGCCGCCGGCACTTGCTTCACCACCTGCCAGCCGGACCATCTCGCCGGCAATTGCGGCGACTTCGGATTTGCCGCCCCCGCCAGCGTGCCCAGCAGAAGCAGCGGCAACAGCACCCTCATCTCTTCAATTGTAGGCCTCGCCGCCGCCGCCCGTGTTCCTCGTGCCTCGGCCCTCCGCCCGCTTCGGCATGCTCCGCGCCCATTGAGTGCAACCTATTTTCTGGCCAGCATTGCTTGCAGTTCGCTCTCCCCGATCACGCGCACGCCTAGCTGCCTTGCCTTGTCCAGCTTGGAGCCCGGATCGTCGCCGGCGACCACGAAATTTGTTTTCTTGCTCACGGAGCCGACGACCTGGCCGCCGGCGGCTTCGATCTTGCGCGTGGCTTCTTCGCGGCTCCAATGCGGCAGCGTGCCGGTAAGCACGAGCTTCATGCCGGCAAGCGGCATCGGCCCCTGCCGCTGCGGCCGCGATTGGCGGAAACGCAGCCCGGCCGCGCGCAGCCGCTCGATGAGTTTCCGATTGGCGGGTTCCGCGAAATACGTCGCGATCGAAGCCGCGATGTTCGGCCCAACCTCCGCCACTTGTTGCAATTCGTCGGCGGAAGCCCGGGCGAGCGCATCGAGATCGCCGAAATGTTCGGCCAGGAGCTTGGCCGTGCGCTCGCCGACGTAGCGAATTCCCAGGCCCGCGATCACGCGATCGAGGTCGTTGCGCTTGCTCTGTTCAATCTGCGCCAGCAGGTTGTCGGCGGATTTCTCCCCCATCCGCTCCAACCCGACGAGCCGGGCTCGATCCAGGTGATAGAGATCGGCGATGCTGCGCACCGGCTTGCCGTCCGTCGTCACCGGGTGGGCGACGAGCTGATCGACCATGGCCGGGCCAAGCCCATCGATGTGCATGACGTCGCGGTGCGCGAAGTGCTGCAAGGTTTCCTTGAGCTGCGCGGGACAATCGGCGTTGACGCAACGCCAAGCTGCCTCGCCTTCCTCGCGCACGGCGTGGCCGCCGCACACCGGGCAGCGGCGCGGCATCTGAAACTCGCGGGCATCGGCGGGGCGCCGCTCCCGCACCACGTTGAGCACGTGAGGAATGACGTCGCCCGATCGCTCCACGGTAACGTAATCGCCGATCATCAATCCCAGGCGGCGAATCTCGTCTTCGTTGTGCAGCGTGGCGCGGGTCACGGTGACCCCGCCGAGCGCAATCGGCGCCAAGATCGCCACCGGCGTGATCGTTCCCGTGCGCCCGACCTGCGTGCCGATGTCGAGCAACTGCGTCACGCCTTGCCGCGCCGCGAATTTATACGCGATCGCCCAGCGCGGAAACTTGCTGGTGGCGCCCAACCGCTCCTGCCATGCGACGTGGTTGACCTTGAACACCACCCCGTCCGTCTCATACGGCAGTTCGGAGCGGCGGTTCTCCCAATGCTCGATGTAGGCCCAAGCGCCGGGCAAGCCCTCCACGACCTTCCAATTCGGATTCACCTCGAAACCCAGCTCCGCCAGCGCTTGGAGTGCCTGCGAGTGTTCTGGCAGGGGCGGCCGCCCTTCGACCAGCAAAAAATAGGCGAAAAAAAGCAGTCGGCGCGCCGCCGTAATTCGCGGATCGAGCACGCGAACGGAACCAGCGGCTGCGTTGCGAGGATTGGCGAATAGCGCCAGCCCCGCCTTCTCCCGCTCCGCATTGAGAGCGTTGAAGGCGCGGTGTGGCATTAGCACCTCGCCGCGCACCTCGAAGCGATCCGGCAGCCCCAGCCTCTGCCGCGTTGCCGCTTCCGTCGCCAGCGGCAGTGATCGTACCGTGCGCATGTTCTCGGTCACGTCTTCGCCCGTCTCGCCGTCTCCGCGGGTGATCGCACGGACCATGCGGCCCTGTTCGTAGTGGACCGCCAGGCTCAGCCCGTCCAGCTTCAGTTCGGCGACGTACTCGATGGGCGCGTCCAGAGCATGTCCGGCTTGGCTTTTCGCCAAGCCCTCGCGCACCCGGCGATCGAAGTCCGCGAGGTCGGCACGCGAAAAGGCGTTGTCGAGGCTCATCATCGGGCTCGAGTGGCGCAATTTGACGAAGCCTTCGCGCGGGGCGCCGCCCACGCGCTGCGTTGGCGAGTCCGGTGTGATCAGCTCGGCGTGCCGCTGTTCCAGCTCCTTGAGCCGGTTCATGAGCGCATCGAAATCGGCGTCGCTGATCCGCGGCTGGTCGAGCACGTAATACAGGCGCTCGTGCTCGCGAATTTCGCGGCGCAGCGCCTCGATTTCAGCGGCGGCGTCCATGGGAAAAATTATAGAATTCCCGCTCCTCCGGCCGGCTCGAATGAACCGGAACCGCGCTGCCTCGCGGTTCTTAGGACCCGGGAATCGCTGCCAGCCCGGTGCGCAGCACCGCGACTTCGCGCAGCTCGTCGGCGAGGGCGAGCGTCTTGCGCAGCGCCTGGCGCGCCTTGTCTTGCGCCTCCGGGGTATTGGCGTACTTGTGCAGCATTTGATCGGCGAAGGCGTGATGCGCGTCTTCTTCCGGCTGCACGATTTCGCGGTAGAGCCGCGCCGTGGCCGCGTCGCCGATCTGCTCGAGCCAGGCGATGAACTGCCGGTTGCGCTTTTGCGCGATGCCCTCGCGCGCGAACTGCCCCGCCGCCAACCGTTCCACCGTCGAGTGCAGGGTCCGCAAATAGTGGTAGAGCGGCGAGTAGCCGTGCGCCACGGGGTTCCAGCCCCGCGCCGGGGCGCCAAGATCCGCCAGACGCTGCTGAATCAGCTCGAAGTGCTTGGCTTCGTCGCCGCATTGGCGCGCCAGTCCGAGCTTGGCGTCGAGCTCGACCGTCGTGGACATCCAGAGCGCCGCGATGTCGCTGGCTTCGAGTTCGCTCTTGAGCGCCATGCGCAACGCGTCAATCACCGCCTCAGGCGGCGCTAAACCGGGTTGCGCCACCGGCAATTCGTCGAGCTTGATGAGTTCCGCGTCCAATTCCCGGCGCAGTTCGGCAACAAAACCGCTTGGCTCCATGAGACTTCGCTCCTCGATAAGTCTAGAAGAAAATCGTCGCCGCGCGGCAATCCGAAGAATCTCCGACCCGGACCTGAATCCCGGCGACGCCACGGACGGCTCTCGGCCAACGGTGGGCCGCCGCCCACCGAGGCCCCGGCACCTGCTAACGTAGGCCCGTGGATACCTTGACGCACGCCTTAGTGGGAGTGGCAATTTCGCGCGCCGGGTTCAAGGACCGCGTGCCATTCGCCACGACCGCCTTGGTGATCGCCGCCAATTTGCCTGATGTCGACGGCATTTTCGCTTGGAACGGCGTTCTGTACCTTCACTACCATCGCGGCCTGACGCACTCCCTCTTGGCCTGGCCCATTTGGACGGTGTTGGTCGCGCTAGGCCTCCGCTACGCCGCGCGCTGCCGCGCCGAGCGCCGCCGCCAGCGCCTCCCCAGCCCCGCCGTCGTCGAGGCCGGCCGTGCCGGCGGCCCGCCAGTGCGCAGCTTGCCCATCGAAGACCTGCTGCCGCCGGAGGCGGCGGGTGCGAAGTACCGCGTCCCCGGATGGGGCGTCGCTCTTCTACTCGGCGCCGTCGGCGTCGGCTCTCATTTGCTGCTCGATTGGACGAACGGGTTCGGTGTTCGCCTCCTCGCCCCCTTTAGCCGGCATTGGTTCGCGCTCGACATCGAGCCGATCGTGGACCCCTGGATTTGGGTGCTGCTGTTGCTGTTCTTGCTCGCTCCCATGGTGCTGGGTCTCGTGGGTGGGGAAATCGGCGCGCGAGAACGGCCGCATCGCGCCAGCGCCGCCGTCGCTCTGGTGCTGGTGGGAATCTGGTGCGGCTGGCGGACCGTCAATCATGACCGCGCCCTGGCTTGGCTCGGCACCCAGACGTTTTCCGGAGCGGCGCCGCTTTCCCTTGCGGCTTTTCCCGTCACCGGTACGCCGCGTCAGTGGCGCGCCGTCATCAGCTTGCCCGATCGCTATGAGCTGGCCGACGTGGATACCAGCGATCTGCGCATCACCAATCTCGCGCCGCAAACCATCTTCAAACCGGCGCCCTCCCCGGCGATCCTGATGGCGGAATCCACCTCGGCCGGCCAGGTCTTTCTCGACTTCGCCCGCTTCCCGCTGGCGATGGTCGGCCGCGACGAGAACGGCACCATCGTGCTCCTCACCGATCTGCGCTATAAGAGCGCGTTCGCGCCGGTGCGGATGGGCTTGTTGGTGCGCGAGGATCGGCGGCTCAGCGTTGAATCCACGCGCTTCTATTGGCACGGTGCCGGCGCGCAACTGCCGGGCGAAAACGAGGAGCAGTAAGCGGCCATGGCGGCGGTGAAATGGATTGAGTGTCCCCGGGACGCGCTGCAGGGCTGCCCGCGCCCGATCCCCACCGAACGCAAAGCCGAGTTGTTGCGCCGCCTGCTCGCCGCCGGCCTGCGCCATCTCGATTGCGCCAGCTTCGTGTCCCCGCATGCCGTGCCGCAAATGGCCGATTCGGAAGCGGTCTTGGCGCAACTCGGCGCGATCCCGGCCGGCGCCGAACTGATCGGCATCGTGCTCAATCGCCGCGGCGCCCAGCGAGCGGCAGCCACCCCGGTCACGACTCTCGGCTACCCCTATTCCATTTCGCCGGCATTTCAACTGCGCAACGCCAATCAAACCCCGGCTCAGGCGCGCGCGGAGCTGCAAGCGATTCAGCAAGCCGCCAGTGCCGCCGGGCGAAAAACCGTGGTGTATATCTCCATGGCCTTCGGCAATCCCTACGGCGATGACTACTCGCCGCAACTCGTCGCCGAAGCCGTCGCATGGGTCGCCGGCCTTGGCATCCGCGAAGTCTCGCTCGCCGACACCGTCGGTCGCGCGGGCGCGCCCGCGATCGCCGCCCTTTTCGCCGAATTGCGGCCGCGCTTTCCCGATCTCGAGCTCGGCCTCCATCTCCATGGCCGCCGCGAGGATGCGGCCGCGAAAGTGACCGCGGCCTATGCCGCCGGCTGCCGCCGTTTCGACGGCGCGCTGGGAGGCCTCGGCGGCTGTCCTTTCGCGGAAGACGAGCTAGTCGGCAATATTCCGACCGAGGTGGCGCTGCCCGCCCTGGCGGCTGTCGGTGCCCAAACTCCTGCCGTCCCGCGCGATTGGGCCGGCGCTCTCGATTGGGTTGAGCAGCTCCGCCGCGAATATTGCTGATCCGCCGCCCTCCCCGCCGCCTCGCCTCCGGCCCTGCCCTCCGCTGCGGCCATCTTCCCTCCGCCATTCAGCGTCAGTCCGCCGCGCGCCGCCCGAGTAAAATCGTGGCTTCAGCTCCGGCGTCGGGTGATTCATGCAGACCCTAGTCCTTGTCCACAGGCCCCACTCCTCCTTGCTCACGCTCAACCGGCCCGAGCGGCGTAACGCCATATCGTTCGAGATGATCGATGAAATTTTGCGAGCTCTCGACGAATGTTGGGAGGAGCAGAGCAAAACCGGCGCGCGCAGCCTGATCCTCACCGGCGCCGGCTCCGTCTTCTGCGCCGGCATGGATATCGAGGCGCTGCGCTCGCTTAGCCGCTTCGGCCCGGCGCAAAACCTCTCCGATTCGCAGCGCATGTCGCTCCTGTTCAAGCGCCTCTACGAATTTCCCGCGCCGACCATCGCCGCCGTCAACGGCGCTGCGGTGGCCGGCGGCTGCGGCCTGGCGTCGGTTTGCGACTTCACCCTGGCCGTGCCGGAAGCGAAGTTCGGCTACACCGAGGCGCGCATCGGCTTCATCCCCGCCCTTGTTTCCGTGTATCTGCTGCGTCTGGTCGGGGAAAAGCGCGCCCGCGATCTCCTGCTCAGCGCCCGCCTCATTTCCGCCGCGGAGGCGCTGGCCTGGGGTTTGATCGGCGAAATCGTTCCCGCCGACCGTTTGCTGCCGCGCGCCGAAGAGTTGGCGGAAGCGCTGATGCGCAACAGCCCCTCCAGCCTCCGCGCAACCAAGCAACTGTTGCGCGATCTGCCCGTGTACTCGCTGGATGAGGCGCTGAAGCTGGCCGTTAAGGCGAACGCCGCCATTCGCCAAACCCCGGATTATCGCGAGGGTCTGGCGGCGTTCTTGGAAAAGCGCGCGCCGCAGTGGAACAAGCCGCAAAATTAGACTTGGCCATGAGCGTAACCCCGCCTAACGACACCCCCGTCGAAACTCAAATCCGCGTGCGCTACGCGGAGACCGATCAGATGGGAGTGGTCTACTACGCCAACTTCTTCGTCTGGTTCGAGATCGGCCGTGTCGAGTACCTGCGCGCTCGCGGCCTCGCCTACCGTGATCTGGAGAAAGACGACGGCTGCTACATCCCGGTCGTGGACGCACACTGCCGTTACAAATCCCCGGCCCGGTACGACGACTTGATCGCCATCCGCACCTGGGTGACGCGCCGTCGCGGTTCGCTGCTCGACTTCGCCTATGAGATCGCACGCACGGCCGATGGCGAGCTGCTGGCCACCGGCGAAACCACCCACGTCATCGTGGACCGCAACTTCCAGCCCCGGGACCTGCCCGAGAATTACCGGCTGGGAGCGGCGGCCGCGGATCGCGCCTCCAGGTAATCCGCCACCTGCGCCACGCTCCCCAAGCGAATGAAAGGGATGCCCTCGCGCTCGCAATGGCGCGCAAGGCGGCGCTTGGCGAAGAGCACGTCGGCTTCCCGCGCGCATTCGATGTCGGTGTAGCCGTCGCCGAGATAAATGACCCGCTGCCCCGCCTTGCGGGCGGCGCGCAGCACGGCGGCCTTGTCGTGGCCGTTCGGGGAGCCGTCTAGGAACTCGATCGCCAGCCGCCAGGCGCCGTCGGCGCGCTCGCAGCGCAGCCGGTTGCAGAGTACCGGCAGGTCGCCGCAGCCGGCTGCGGCCAGCAGCGGCGCGATCAGCAAGTCCATGCCGCTGCTGAGCACGGTCAGCGGAATCGCCCGCCGCCGCGCTAGCGCCCACAACCGCGGCAGCGCCTCGTCCACGCGCACTCGCGCCGCCAGCGTTCGCTGGATCTCCTCCGGCGAGATGCGCAGCCGCGAAAACTCCTCCTCCAGCGCTCCGCGCACGGTCAGCGCCCCGCTCGCCAGCCGGTCGTGTACGGTGCGTGCGTAGTCGGCGCCGAGATACGTTTCCACCAACAAATCGATGGTGTCGCGGTCGGTTAGCGTGCCGTCGAAATCGGTGAAGATCGTCCAGCGCATTCTTCAGCTTACCGAATCCGGCTCGTTCGCTTCCCACTCCGCTGCCGCCAGTTCCTCCAGCCACTCCGGGTTGACGCGCCAGCGGCGCAACGCCGCGTGGATCGCCGGCGGGCTGAACCCTGCTTGCCAAAGACGGCGAAACAAACGAGCCGCCTCGCCCAGGTTCTGCGGCCGCGAGGAGCGCTTGCGCCGCAGAAAGGCGGCGATCAGGTCTTCTTCGCGCTCGCCGGCAAAGACCTCCGTGACCGCCGTTTCCGTCAGCGCTGCCGCCACCCCGCGGCGGCGCAGGTCGCGGCGCACGCGGGCGGCGCCCAAGTTTTGCGCCTCCTTTTCGTGTGCGGCGAAGGACTCGGCGAAGCGGCGGTCGTCGAGATAGCCGTGCTCTTCCAGCCGCGTCAGCACCTCGCGAATCGGAGCCGCCGCCGCGCCCCGCGCGCGCAGCCAGCGCTCCATCTCCGTCCGCGATCGGCCGCGCCGCGCCAGCGCCGCCACCGCGCGATCGTAGAGCGCCGCCGCATCGTTCACCGGCTTTCGCGCCCCGCGCAGCGCCATGCCCCGATTATCGTCCCACTGCCTGGCTCGTTGGCCTTGGCTCGGGCGTCAGAACCCGCGGTCGAACTCTTCCACCGGCTCCTGCGTCGTATCGCCGCCGGAGCTGATGCCCTGGGCGCGCAGCTTGAAATCGTCGGGATTGCTGGCGGTTTGGAGTGCGACGTCGTAAGTGATCAATCCTTTGCGCCACAGGCTGAGCAGCGACTGGTCGAAGGTCTGCATGCCGTACTGCGAGCCGCCGGCGGCAATCGCGTCGCGCACCATCGAGGTCTTCTCGGGACTGATGACGCAGTCGCGAATGTAGCTGGTCGTGACCAACACTTCGACCGCCGGCACGCGCCCGATCCCGTCGGACTTGCGCACCAAGCGCTGCGAGATCACGCCTTTCAGCGTGGAGGCCAGCTGTAGCCGGATCTGTTTCTGCTCGTCCGCGGGAAAGACCGCGATGATGCGCTGGATCGTTTCGGTGGCGTCGAGCGTGTGCAGCGTCGAGAGCACCAGGTGCCCGGTCTCGGCGGCGAGCAGCGCCGTTTGAATGGTCTCGAGGTCGCGCATTTCACCGACTAGAATCACGTCGGGATCCTGCCGCAACGCGGCGCGCAGCGCCACGCTGAAGCTGGCCGTATCCACGTCCACCTCGCGCTGGTTCACGATTCCCATCTTGTCGCGGTGCAGGAACTCGATCGGATCTTCGATCGTGACGATATGATCGGTGCGCGTGGAGTTGATGCGGTCCACCATGGCCGCCAGGGTGGTGGACTTGCCCGAGCCCGTAGTTCCGGTTACCAAGATTAGCCCGCGCCGCTCCTCGCAAAGCTTGTCGATCACCGGCGGCAGGAACAGCTCTTCGGTGTTGCGGATGCGCGTAGGCACCACCCGTAGCACCATGCCCACATTGCCGCGCTGCTGGAAGACGTTGACGCGAAAGCGGCCCATGCCGGAAAGGCTGTAGGCGAAATCGGCCTCGTTGGTGTCTTTGAACCGCTGCTTGTTCTTGTTGCTCATCATGGAAAACGCCATGGTGAGCATGCCTTCCGGCGTCAGCCGGCTCATTTCATTGAGCGGCTTCAGCTCCCCGTCGGTGCGCAAATAGGGGACGCCGCCGACCTTGAGATGAATGTCGGAGGCTTTGCGCTCAAGCGCCAAGCGCAGAATGTCGTCGATATGCATGGCTCGCGGCTGGCTAACTGCGACGCTAGCACAGCGTCCTGGGTCGGCACACCTGAACCAACGGCGGGGTGCCGACTTGGCCAACAAGCCCCCACACGCCGTCCTCCGGCTATGCAGCGCGCAGGACGCCGGCGACGATGGCGAGCCAGCCGGGTGACGCCGGCGGCCGCCCGAGCGCTGCCGGCGCGCGCTACGTGGTCGTCGCCCCTGGCGCCAGCGGACGGCGCGCGGACGGCCGCTGCGCGGCCTGCGGCGGCGCCCCAACAGCGATCGGTGCCGCCGCCTGCCGCCATGCGCCAGCGCGCAATGGCCGCCTGCTTCCGGCGTCGGCGATCCGCCTGCCATGAGCCCTGGCACTATAATCGCGGGCAAGTTCATGGCGGAACGAATCCTAGTGATCGGCGGTGTGGCGGCGGGCATGAGCGCCGCCAGCCGAGCGCGGCGCTTGGCGCCGGAGGCGCAGATCACGGTGCTTGAGCGTGGTCCCGCGGTGGCTTACGGTGCCTGCGGCTTGCCCGCGTTTCTTGCCGGCGCGCTGCCCCTCTCCGCGCTCCGCGCCCATCCTCTCGAGGAGTTCACCGAACGGCGCAAACTTGAGGTGCTGACCCGCCACGAAGCGCTCGAGATCATCCCCAGCCGGCGTCAGGTGCTGGTGCGCTCCGACGGCCGGCCAATAACCCTTGCCTTCGACAAGCTCGTAATCGCAACCGGCGCGGAATCGGCCCTGGCGATTCCCGGTGCCGATCATCGCTTGCTCTTCCGCGCCTATACCTGGGAGCAGGCCGAGCGCCTCGACCGCTTTTGCCGTGGGCAGCGGCCGCGCGCCGCGGCCGTGATCGGCGGCGGCTACATCGGGTTAGAGGTCGCGGAGGCGCTGGCGCAACGCGGCCTGGCGGTGCGTCTCTTCGAGCGTGGAACCAGATTGCTGCACCATTTCGGCGAGGAAATGGCCGGCTTGGTCGCCCAGGCGGCGCAGCGGCACATCGCCGTGGAGTTGGGCGTCGCCGTGCGCCGCGTGCGCGCCCCGCGGGCCGAAGGCGTCCGGCTGGAGACGACGGCCGGGGATTGCGATGTGGACTTCGCCGTCGATTGTGCCGGCCTGCGCCCCAGCATTGGCTTGGCCGCCGCCGCCGGCGTCGCGCTCGGTTCCACCGGCGCGCTCGAGGTTGACGAACGCCAGCAGACCAACCTGCCGGCGATTTGGGCCGCCGGCGATTGCGCCCAGACGCGTGACCTCGTCTCCGGTCGCGCGGCCTGGATTCCGCTCGGGCCCGCCGCCAATCAACAGGGAAGGGTGGCTGGCCAAAACGCCGCCGGCGGCTCGCCGGCGCGCTTTCCCGGCGTGCTCGGCAGCCTCGCGATTCGTATCTTCGGCTTGGAAGCGGGCCGGACCGGGCTCAGCCTGGAACAAGCACGCACAGCCGGTTTTCAGCCCCGAGCCGAACTGATCAGAGCCGAAGCTCAGCCCGGCTATGCTGGCCACCGCCGCCTGAGGCTCGCGTTGATCTACGATGGACCCTCGCGCCGGCCGCTTGGGTGCGAAATTGTCGGCGAGTCGGGCGCGGTCATGCCGCGCCTCAACGCCGCCGCGGCGGCGCTGACGGCTGGGCTTTCGCTGGACGCGTTGGAGCTCCTCGACCTCGCCTACCATCCCGATTTGGCGCCGCTGTATGATCCCTTGCTCATCGCCGCGCATCGCGCCGCTAAGCCCCGGTAGTCGCGCCAAGCCGCGGAGAGCACGCACCGTCATTCCGGCGCCGCGCAGTCGCCCGGCCGCTCGGCCGGCTTAGGCGCGCGACTCCGCCGGCGCCGGGCGCGCCGCCGCAACCGGCTCGGTTTCATCCGCGGGCCGCTGGTAGTCGCAGTCTTCTTTGCCGCAGGCGTAAACCGGACCGGCCTTCAGCGCCTTGTACACCAAATACGGATTGCCGCACTGCGGGCACTTCTCGGCAATGGGCCGCTGCCACAGGCTGAAGTCGCATTTGGGATAGCGATTGCAGCCGTAAAAGACCTTGCCGCGCCGCGACCGCTTTTCCGCCAGGTCGCCTTCGCCGCACTTCGGACACTTGACTCCGACGAGGTTCTGCTTGATGTATTTGCAGTCCGGATAGCCGCTGCACGCCACGAACTCCCCATAACGCCCATGTTTGCGCACTAAGTTCTTGCCGCATTGCGGGCATTTCTCATCCAGCGGAACATCCGGCTGCTTTTGCTGCTGGTCGAGCCGGCGCGTGGTCTTGCACTCCGGATAGCCCGTGCACGCCATGAACTGGCCGAAGCGCCCTCGCTTGAGGGTCATCGGCCGCCCGCAGTTCTCGCAATACTCTTCGTTTTCCTCGGGACTGATTTCCGCGTTCTCGAGATCGGGCAGATCGACCGTCAATTCGCGCGTGTTCGTGCACTCGGGATAGCCGCTGCACGCCAGGAACGAGCCATGCTTGCCCCAGCGCACCACCATCGGCTTGCCGCATTTGTCGCAGACCAGCTCCGTGGGCCGCTCCATGCGCTTGATGTTGGCCATGTGCTTTTCGGCGTAGGCCAGGTTGCGCTTGAACTTCTTGTAGAACTCTTGCATGGCGTCGGTCCACTTTTCCCGCCCCTCCTCGATTTCATCCAGTTCTTGCTCGAGTTTGGCGGTGTAAAGCGGATCGAAGATGTCTTGAAAGTTCTCGACCAGCAGGTCGGTGACCACCATGCCCAATTCCGAGGGCACGAACTTGCCGCCGGTCTTGGTTACGTAGCCGCGGTCTTGAATCGTCGAGAGGATGGCGGCGTAGGTCGAAGGCCGCCCGATGCCTTTCTCCTCCAGCTCCTTCACGAGCGAAGCCTCGGTATAGCGCGGCGGCGGCTCGGTGAAGTGCTGCTCGGGCTTGAGCGAGAGCAGCTTGAGGTCTTGGCCGGCCGTGAGCGGTGGTAGCTTGTGCTTGAGCGCCTCGTCCTCTTCGTCGGCTTTGTCCTTGCTCTCATCGTAGATCTTCAGGAACCCGTCGAACTTGAGCACCGAGCCGGTGGCGCGCAGCTGATAAACGGCGGGGGCTGTCGCGGCCGCGTCGGTCGCGCGCACGTCCACGCTGGTTTGGTCGAAAAGCGCCGCCGGCATCTGCGAGGCGATAAAGCGCTGCCAGATGAGCTTGTAAATTTTGTACTCGTCTTCGCTCAGGTATTTTTTGATCGATTCCGGGTCCCGTGCCGGAGCCGTGGGGCGGATGGCTTCGTGGGCGTCCTGGGCTCCTTTCTTGCTGGGGAAGACATTCGGCTTCTCGGGCAAGTAGGCGCTGCCGAATTGCCGGCCAATGTATTCGCGGGCGTCCTTCACCGCATCGGGGGAGACGCGGGTCGAGTCGGTGCGCATGTAGGTGATTAGGCCCACCAGGCCCTCGGCGCCGAGTTCGATGCCTTCATAGAGACGCTGCGCCAGCGCCATCGTGCGTTTGACGCTGAAGCGCAGTTTGCGCCCGGCGTCTTGTTGGAGCTTGCTGGTAATGAAGGGCGGCAGAGGATTGCGCCGCCGCTCTTTGGTCTCCACAGCGGCGACTTGGTAGCGGGCGCGTTCGAGTGCCTGGCGCAGCGCCTCGGCCTGCTCTCCATTCGTAATCTTGAGTTCGTCTTTGGGTAGCGTGCCGTCGGCATTGAGCTGGCGCGACAGGCGCGCGTCGAAATACGGGGCCTTGCCCGCCGAAAGATGGGCGTCGACGGTCCAATATTCCTCTTTTTGGAAGGCGCGGATTTGGCGCTCGCGCTCGACGACGAGCCGCAGTGCCACCGTCTGCACCCGGCCGGCCGAGATGCCGCGGCGGACGCGATCCCAAAGTAGCGGCGAAATTTGGTACCCGACCAGACGATCGAGCACGCGCCGCGTTTGCTGCGCGTCCACCAGGTTGCGGTCGATGTCCGTGGGATGGGCAAATCCCTCTTGCACGCCGCGCTTGGTGATCTCGTTGAAGGTGACGCGGCGAATCGTCTTATTCTTGCCGTTGCCGCCCAGTTCCTCCGCCAGATGAAAACAGATCGCCTCGCCTTCGCGATCTGGATCAGCCGCCAGATAGATTTCCTTGGCCGCGCGCGCGGACTTTTTCAACTGCGCCAGCACCTTTTCCTTGCCGGGAATGACGGTATAGGTGGGCTCGAACCCGTTGTCTACGTCTACGCCGAGGTCGCGCTTCGGCAGGTCTTTGATGTGCCCGAGCGAGGCGAGGACTTCGTATTCTCCGCCCAGATATTTGCCAATGGTCTTGGCCTTGGCGGGCGATTCCACGATGACGATCGATTTAGCCATGGACTTCTGGATTCTGGGATAAGGCCACTACGGGGAGGAACGGGACCTCGGACCGCAGACTACCATGTTCCCGCCGAACCGTGGGTGGGGCCTCGTCGGCGCCCTACTCCGCACGGGTGTAGTTCTTGCCCGGTAGCTGCCGCACTTTGCCGCTTAACTCGAGCTCCAAGAGCGCGGTCAACAGTTCGGGTAATCCGGCCTGGTCGCGCAGGAACTCCACCAGCTCGTCGAGTTGCGCTGCTTCTCCAGGGCGAATTCTTGCCAGCAGAGCGGCCTCCAAAGGCGGCGTGCTCTCGTTGGATGCTGCCCGGCGGCCGGAAGTCGCAGGAGGAGGCGAAAGCCGCTGGCGTACTTCGAAAGGCAATTGTTCGACCACGTCGCTGGCTTCCGTGACCAGCTTCGCTCCCTGCTTGATCAAGGTATTGGGCACCCAGGCTTGGCGATTGGTGGCTTGGCCGGGCACGCCAAAGACTTCGCGGTCCTGCTCCAGAGCCGTGCGCGCGGTGATGCGCGAGCCGCTGTATTCGCCGCCTTCGACGATCACGACCCCGAGCGAGAGCCCGCTGATCACGCGGTTGCGGATGGGAAAGTTCTGTGGCGCTGGATACGTGCCGAGAGGAAACTCCGAAATCACGGCGCCTCCCGCCGCCAGCAGCACTTCGGCAATTTTTGCGTTTTCTTTGGGATAGAGCACGTCAGCACCGGTTCCCAGTACCGCCACGCTGACGCCGCCGGCCTCGACGCAGGCGCGTTGAGCGATACCGTCGATGCCCCGCGCCAAGCCGCTTACAACCGCCAGGCCCCAGGCCCATAGGTCGCGGCCCAGACGCTCCGCCATGGTGCGGCCATAGATCGTGGGGTGGCGCGTGCCGACCACGGCAACGGAAAAGCGGTCGAGCGCCTCGATGGCACCGCGCACGTACAACACCGGGGGCGGGTCGAAGATTTCGCGTAGACGCAGCGGGTAGTTGGGATCGTGCAGCGTTACCAGCGAGACCGCCTGCGCGCGGGTGCGCTCCAACTCGCGAAAGCCGGCTTCCCAGGCGCGCCCGGAGTGCAGAAACTGTGCCGCCGCCGGTGCGATGCCGCAGCCCTCGAGCGTGGTCAGAGAAGCTGCGGCGATGGCCGCCGGACCACCTAGGGCGCGCAACAAATTGTGAATGCCGCGGAGACCCAAATCGGGCGTGAGCGTTAGGCCCAGCCAGCGCGCCAGTTCTTCGGCTTCGGCGCTAATCGACGCGGAACTCGCCACGCGTGGAGCCTAACTGTGAACCCAATTTCTCGGCAATTCCCCTCTTCGTGGGGCATGGACCGCGTTGCCATGTCGCGTCCACCGGTTCGTTCGGCGCGCGCTTTGTATACTGTGTCGGGATGACCATCGAAGAAGTGCTTCGCGCTAGCGAGGTCCGCGTGGCGCCCAACAACCTGCGTTTCGCGTTCTTGCCCAACGGCGACCCGGGGCTGCCGGGCCTTCTCGAGCGGCTGGTGGCGACCGTGCCTAATGGGGTGGTCGAACGCATGGGGCGCACCGTATGCTATTTCGTCCCTTGGATCGTCAAGCAGCGCCGGGGCGTGGCCGTGGTCACGGAACCGGCGGCCGAAGGCGAGGAGCGTAAGGAACTCTGCCATCATCTCGACATCAAGCCGACCGGCAATTTGTTGCTGATCAGCTTGCAGTTCTATGAGGACGATCGCTACGGCCTGGCGATGGAGCTCTTCGATAAAGTGGCGTATATCGCCTCCCTGGAACCGCCCGCGCGTTCGGATTTCGATGAACTGCTGAATCGTGCGCTGGATCAGCCGGGCGGCGAGTTAACGCCCGAGACCGAGGATTGGCGGGCAGAAGCGCGCAAATTGCGGAGCAAGGGCACGCCGGACCCGGAAGTCGAGAGCAATTATCGGCGCGCGGCCGAGACGGACGCTTTGGGCGTCTACATGTGCGCTCTTTTCACCGATGTCTTTTACGAAGATCTGATCGATGAGACGCACGCCAACCCGCTCTCGCCGGATGCGCTGTACGAGCGGGTGCGCGTGCTCGAACGGCTTTATCCCCCCAATCGGGGCTACAGTTTGCAGATAGTGCGCCAGCGGCCGCGCCGGCGCGCTTCCTGACCCGATTGCCCGGAACCCCAGATTGCCCAAGAGGAACGATCCCGTGCCCAAATCCACGCTCTCCGCTCCGGCCGGCCGCATTGACGCTCGCGCCAAGCGCCGAATCCTGCGCCAGCGCGTCCAGCCCATCGACTTCGACCGGGTCACGACCGTCGCCGACCTCGTCGGCGCCATGCGCGGCGCCTCGATCCAGGCGCGCAACCTCGGCCTGTGCGCAGAGGTGCTCGACAACCTCTACAAAGATCGTCAGCGGCCCACCGTGCTCCTGGGCCTGGCGGGACCGCTCATCGCCGCCGGCCTGCGCAAGATCCTGCGCGACTGGGTCGCCGGCGGATTCGTGGATGTCATCGTTTCCACCGGCGCCATCTTGTATCAGGACATTTACCAGGCGCGCGGCTTCGGCCACTTCGTCGGCGATCCGCAGGCCGACGACAGCCGCCTGCACGACCTTCTGATCGATCGCATCTACGACGTTTACGTCGACGAAGAGAAGTTCATGGAAACCGATACGTGGCTGGGGTACCTCGCCGACGAGCTGCCGCCCGGCAACTATTCCTCGCGCGCTTACATGGAATACGTCGGCGGCAAGCTCGACGACAGCCAATCCATCGTCGCCACCGCCGCCCGCCGCGGCGTGCCCATGTTCGTGCCCGCGATCAACGATTCCTCCATCGGTATTGGCTTGACTCATCATTACCATCGTGCGCGCCAATCCGGGCGCGGCCGCATGGCCATCGACTCGATTCGGGACAACTACGAGCTGACGCAGATCGTCGTGCAATCGGAAAAGACCGCCGCTATCTACATCGCCGGCGGCGTGCCCAAGAACTACATCAACGATTCCGTTGTGATGGGCTACATCTTCGGCGCCGAGAAAGGGCATAGCTACGCGTTGCAGCTGACCGCCGACAATCCCCACTGGGGCGGGCTGTCGGGTAGCACGCTCAAAGAGGCGGTCAGCTGGGGCAAGATTCGCTCGCGCGCCACCACGGCCATGTGCTTTGTCGAGCCTTCCGTTTCCTTTCCCTTGCTGGCGGGCTATGCGCTGCAGCGGCGCTTGGCCAAAGGCCGCAAGCCTTTGCGGTTCGAATGGGAGGGCGATCTATTGCGTCGCATCCGGCGCGGCTAGCCGGGTGGCGGTGGCGGACACGCCGTAAAATGAAAGCGAGCGTTCGCGTGGATTCGCAGTCCCAATCGCCGCAGCCGGTCGTGCCGTTCGCCGCGCCAGCGCCGTCGGCGGAAGCTTCGCGCTGGGTTCTGTTCAGTTGGCGCTGGTTCCGCGATTTGCTGTTGGCCACGATCTTCGCGCTGATATTCGTGCTGTTCCTCTACCAGCCGGTGCGGGTCGAAGGCTTCAGCATGATGCCGCGCCTGCAAAACAACGAGCGGATCTTCATCAACAAATTTGTTTACGACTTCGAAAGCATCCAGCGCGGCGATGTGGTGGTCTTCTGGTATCCGCTCGATCCCAGCAAGAGCTTCATCAAGCGCGTGATCGGCTTGCCCGGCGACTCGATTCAAATCGTGAACGGCATCGTCTATGTCAACGGCCAGCGAATGATCGAGCCCTATGTCTTGCCGCGCTTTCGCGATCATTGGAGCTATCCGGAGATCGTGGTGCCGGCCCATCATTATTTCGTGCTCGGCGACCATCGCAATTCTTCGAATGACAGCCGCAGTTGGGGCTGCCTCGACCGCCGGTACATCTACGGCAAGGCCTCGTTTGCCTATTGGCCGATGGACCGAGTCGGGTTGGTTCATTAACCGCTAGGTGCCTTTCCGGCCCGGCGCCCCGCAACCGGCTGCGCTCTCCTCCGCAAGCCGGGCGCTGCGCCCGCGCGACCCGCGTCTCCGAGCTGCCGTGCAGGGTGCGTGATAATCTGGCCTCGATTCGTTTCAGCCGTTTGAAGGAGTCCGATTCATGCCGTTTAGCGAGCAGGAGATTCAAGCCAACCGCGACTACTTTGCCCGCAAGCTGCGCGCGGAAAGGCAGCGCGCCGATGTCGTGAGCGGGATCGAGAAGGGTCGCTTTGACTTCGTCTTGCTGGATGTGCGCGGGCGTGCCCCTTTCGCCGCCGGCCACATTACCGGTGCCCTGTGCGTGCCGCTGGATGAAATCGAGCAGGCGGTGCCGTCATTGCCCAAAGATCGTCCGCTCGTGACCTACTGCTGGGGCCACGATTGACAGCTTTCGGCGAAGGCGGCTCTGCAGTTGGCAGAGCGGGGGTTCATGGTCCAGGAAATGAACGTGGGTTGGAAGGAATGGACGGCGCTGCGCCATCCCCAGCATCAGGAAAAGGCTGAAGGCTTCCGTTGTTCGTGCAGCAAACTGTGAGTTCCGAATGAACGTCCAAAGCCTCGTGCGCCGGCTGGGCGCCGTCGCCCTGGCGGTGCTGGGCTGGGCCGGCCTGGCCGCGGCCCAGGTGGCGCCAGGCGCGAGTTGGCCCGTGTACGGCCACGATGCCGCCGGCACCCGGTTCTCGCCCTTGCGGCAGATCGATCGCGCCAACGTGAGCCGCCTGCGCGTCGCTTGGATCGCTCATACCGGCGATCGCGCCGATGGTTCGCGCTCCCCTGTCCGCAGCGGCTTCGAAGCGACGCCGATCGTCACCGGCGGCACGATGTTTTTGTGCACCGGCTTGGATCGCGTGCTGGCGCTCGATCCCACCACCGGGCGCCAGAAGTGGGCCTTCGACCCGCATCTCGATCTCCACGTTCCCTATGGCGATGGCTTGATCTGCCGCGGTGTCGCCGCCTGGCCCGCGTCTCAGGCCGCCCGTGGGCGAGCCGAGCCGCGGCGAATTTTTCTCGCCACCAATGATGCGCGCCTGATCGCGCTTGACGCGGCCACCGGCCGGCCGGAACCCGGCTTTGGCCACAACGGCGAAGTGCGGCTGGACGCGGGCGTCGTCGTCCGTCGCGCCGGCGAATATCACATGACCTCGGCGCCCACCATCCTCGGCGATGTCGTGGTTGTCGGTTCGGCGATCGACGATAACGATCGTGCGGTGATGCCGAGCGGGATCGTGCGCGGCTATGACGCGCGCACCGGCCGCTTGTTGTGGGCCTGGAATCCGGTGCCGCGTACCGCCGGCGATCGCACCGGCGCCGCCAACGCCTGGGCGCCGATGACCGCCGACCCGCGCCTGGGATTGGTTTTCGTTCCGACCGGCAGCGCCAGCCCCGACTACTACGGCGGCTTGCGCCCCGGTGCCGGCGCGGACGCCGATTCAGTGGTAGCGCTCGCGGCCCGAACCGGCCGGGTGGCCTGGCGCTTCCAGCTCGTCCATCACAACCTCTGGGACTACGACACCAGCGTCCAGCCGACGCTGCTCACCCTCCGGCACCAGGGCCGCTCGCTCTCCGCCGTGCTTGCGGCCAACAAAACCGGCTTCCTGTTCTTCCTCGACCGCGCCACCGGCCGGCCCATCGATCCCGTCATCGAGCGGCCCGTGCCCGCGACGGATGTGCCCGGCGAGCAGGCGGCGCGTACCCAGCCATTTCCCGGCGACGGTTTGATGTTGGCGCCGATTGCGCCGCTGCGGCCCAACGATGTCTGGGGCCTGACGCCGTCCGATCGCGCTTGGTGTCGGCAAGCCGTGGCCGGCCTGCGTAATCAAGGCATCTTCACCCCGCCAAGCGTGCGCGGCTCGCTCGTCATCCCCGGCAATATCGGCGGCATGGCCTGGGGCGGCGCGGCGGTCGATGCCGGCTCAGGCCTCCTCTATCTCAACGTCAATAATGTGCCGGCGGTGATTCGCCTGATCCCTCGCGCCGGGTATGACGCCTACCGCCGCGCGCATCCCGGCCCGGAATACGCCGACCAGCAGGGGACGCCCTACGCGCTGAGCCGCGAGTTCCTGTTGACCCCGAAAAAGCTCCCCTGCGCTCCGCCCCCCTGGGGCACGCTGACGGCCGTCAACTTCAACACCGGTAAAATCGCCTGGTCGGTGCCGCTGGGAGACTGGTTTGGCTTGCCTTCCGCAGTCGCCGAACGCGACGGCGCGCTCAATTTGGCCGGTCCCATCGTCACGGCCGGAGGCTTGGTCTTTGATGCTTCGAGCCTGGATCGCCACCTGCGCGCCTTCGACGCCCGCACCGGACGGTTGCTCTGGCAAGCAGACCTGCCCTTTACGGCGCCGGCCACGCCAATGACCTACATGGGCGCCGACGGCCGCCAGTACGTCGTCATCGCCGCCGGTGGCCACCCCAGGCTTCCCGGGGATGTCGGCGACGCGTTGCTGGCTTTCGCGCTGCCATGAACGCGATCGCGGATCGCCGCGCAACCTCGCAACCTAGGCGGCGCCGATGCGGGTAATCGCGGGAGCCCTGCGGGGCCGAGCCTTGCAGGCCCCGCGTGGGCTGAGCGTCCGGCCGACCAGCGATGCGCTGCGCGAGACCCTGTTCAACATCTGCGGCCCCGCGGTGGTGGGCAGCGTTTGGGTAGATTGCTGTGCGGGCAGCGGCGCTGTCGGCATCGAGGCGCTCAGCCGCGGCGCGAAACGAGTTTTCTTTATCGAGCCCGCCAGGGCCGCTCGAACCGCGCTGCAGACGAACTTGGTCCGTTTAGGTCTGAGCGGCGCTCGCGTTCTCGCGCAAGCGGCTCCCGGCGCGCTCGCGGCCTTAGTCGCCGATTCGAACTGGCCCGCGCGGGGCTGCGACTTCTTTTTCTTGGATCCACCCTATGCCGAGCCTCGCCTTTACGAGGCCGTATTGGAACGCTTGGGCGGCGAGGCGGCGTTGCTGGCCCCGGCGGCCTGGGTGATCGCCGAGCACGCGCGCCGCGACGATCCGGGGGCGGCCCACGGTCGCCTGCGGCGTTTTCGCCGCCTGCAGCAGGGCGATAGCGCCCTCAGTTTTTACCAACTGGCGGAGCAAAAATGAACCGCTGTTCCGTGGCTTTGTCAAGAGTGGGGCGAAAAAATTTTGTTGCCGCGCCTGCGTTGTTTTTTCCGTCGCTTCGGTGTATCCAATGAATTTACCAGTCTGTTGCGCCGTGGTGGCCAGGGTTGGCCGGGCGCGCAGGTGAGGCGATGACCACGAACCCGACACCGGGCTTGCCCGAGTACGACGCGCCGGAGCGCGAGGCAGCCTTTTTCTATGGCCTGTTCTTGCGCGGCCACTCGTATCAGCAGTTGCGGCAAGATATCGAAGTTCCGCCCGAAGTGCTCAACCGCTGGCAACGCAATAGCGAGCGCGATCCGAACTTTGCCTCGCTCGCCGACCAGGTGCTCGCCTACCGCCGTCGCGTCCTGGCCATCTTCAAAAGCCTGGTTTCAACCGAAGGCGTCACCATCAACTAGACGGGGCGGAACTGGACGGCGCCGGCGCCGCGCCGGTCTTCGCTTGCACGAAGTCCCAGCCGCCGCGGCCGCACTTGTTGCGGCACTCGGGCAACACTTGACCAGCCTCGAATTGGCCTGGCAGCTTGCAGACGCTGCACCAATAAATCCCCGTCGCGGGTGCGACGGTTCCCGGTCTCAATGCCATCGGCGCACTCCTTGTCTCCCTTCCTTAGCTTACCGGCTCGCCGTCGGCTGCGAGCAGCGCCGCCAGCTCCGCGAACTCGCCAACCTGCACGTCCGGCGGCTCGCGTTCGAAGGATTCGGGACTGAACCCGTAAACCACGCCGCAGGTCCAAGCGCCGGCGTTGCGCCCGGTCTGCACGTCCACGGCGCTGTCGCCGACCATCAAGGCCTTGCGCGGCTCGAGGCTTTGCTCCGCCAAAATCGTATTGAAGCCGACGGGGTCGGGCTTTTTGGCGGCAAAGCTATTGCCGCCATAGATCGCGGTGAAGTGGTTGGCGACGCCCAGGCCCTCGAGAATCGCGCGCGCGGGCCGAACCGGCTTATTGGTGAGGACGGCCAGCGCAAACCGCTCCCCCAATTGCGGCAGCGAGTCGGCCACGCCGGGATAAAGCCGGGTGTGGTCGAGCTTATGGGCGTCGTAGTAGGCCAGTAGAGCCTCGAGGCCCTCGGCCAATTCATGGGGATCGACTGGGCCGTCCGCGCTGGCGCGCAGCGCCCGTTCCATCAGCACCGGCGCGCCGCGGCCGACAAATTGCGAGATCTGTTCGCCGGTCAACTCGGACCGCCGCAGATGCCGAAGCGCGGCGTTGACGCTTTCGGCCAGGTCCTGCTTGGAATCGATCAAGGTCCCGTCGAGATCGAAAACCAGCAGTCGCAACTGGGGCGCAAACCAAAGGCCGCCGGGACCGTTCGCGGCCCGTGGCGTGCCGTCGTTATCTTGCTCCATAGTTTCAGCTTAACCGGGCATTCCGCCTCCGCGCCAGGCGGGCTGGACCATGCTTTCGCGAGCTCGCCTTGGATCTTGCTGGCGGGATGCGTGCCGTTAGGCTGGCACCCACGCTGGTCCGGTTGCGCTATACTGGCCCTGGTCACACTCCCGTCCACGTTCGCGCTCATCGTGTCGGCGGGGAGGCTCACATGTTTGACGGTCTTTTTCAACCAACCCATCTTCTGCTGATTTTGCTGATCTGCTTGGTCATCTTCGGCCCCTCGAAATTGCCCCAACTAGGCAAGGGCCTGGGCGAGAGCATCCGCGAATTCAAGCGCGCCATTACCAGCAGCAACGAGCCGCAGGCCAGTTCCACGACCTCCTCCGCCGCTGCCGTCCATCAGGAAGAAAAGAAGTAGCCGTTTCCCTCATCAGCGCGCCGCAAACGTCCGCTGGCGACCCTTTTGGGCGGGGACGGGTGGAGTCTAATCTCCGCCTGTACCAGGCTTTCCTGCTTGCTCTCCGTCCAGGCGTGAAAACCCGCCGAAAACCTCGTTCCCAAGCCACTTTCCTCTTGACGGTAAACCTGTCCGTTTTCTATGATTAGCAGTCGAGGGCGATGAGTGCTAAACCGCTCCTGCGGCGCTAGCAGTCTCGCAGTTCGAGCGCTAGGAGCGAGTCGGCACTTGGGCGGGACCGCGACGTGCGACCCGTTTCGTTGCCTTCGTCGCAAGACGCATATTCGCAGCTGCTTGAAGGAGAGATGAGTATGGCCAATGTCAGACCGCTTCATGACCGCTTGTTGGTCAAGCGGATCGAAGAAGCAGAAACCGTTCGTGGCGGCATCATCATTCCCGATACCGCCAAAGAGAAGCCCCAAGAAGGCGAAGTCGTCGCCGTCGGCAAGGGCAAGATCACCGAGGATGGCAAGGTGTTGCCTTTGGATGTCAACGTCGGTGACCGCATTTTGTTCGGCAAGTACTCGGGCAACGAGATCAAGCTCGACGGTGAAGAGCTGCTGATCCTGCGCGAGGAAGAGGTGCTGGGCGTGCTGACGAACGGCGCCAAGCCGAAGAAGTAAGTTTCTCGCGCCCGCAGCGGCGCGTCCGCAGTTCCCAAGCTCGTTCGATGCCGCGCCAAGCGGCAGGCAAATATTTGGAGGAAGGTCATGCCAAAGCGCATTGTTCATGGAGAAGGCTCGCGCCACGCTATCTTGCGGGGCGTCAATACCCTGGCCGACGCGGTCAAGATCACCCTCGGCCCCAAGGGTCGGAATGTCGTGATTGAAAAGAAGTTCGGCTCGCCCACGATCACCAAGGACGGTGTGACGGTGGCGAAAGAGATCGAACTGAAGGATTCCCTGGAAAACATGGGCGCGCAGATGGTGCGCGAAGTGGCGTCGAAGACCAGCGACGTCGCGGGCGACGGTACCACGACCGCCACGGTGCTGGCGCAAGCGATCTTCCGCGAAGGCGTGAAGTCGGTCGCTGCGGGCGCCAACCCGATGGCGCTCAAGCGCGGAATTGACCGGGCTGTCGCCGCCGCCGTGGAGGAAGTCAAGAAGCTGGCCAAGCCCGTCCAGGGCGAGATGATCGCTCAGGTCGGCACGATCAGCGCCAACAATGACAGCACCATCGGCAGCATCATCGCCGAGGCGATGAAGAAGGTGGGCAAGGATGGCGTGATCACGGTCGAAGAGTCGCGCACCATGGAGACGCAGCTCGACGTGGTCGAGGGCATGCAGTTCGACCGCGGCTATCTGTCGCCGTACTTCGTCACCGATCCGGAACGGATGGAAGCGGTGCTTGAGGATCCCTACATCCTGATCCACGAAAAGAAGATCAGCTCGATGAAGGATCTGCTGCCGCTGCTCGAGCAGATCGCTCGCGCCGGCAAACCGCTGCTGATCGTGGCCGAGGAAGTCGAGGGCGAGGCGCTCGCCACGCTGGTGGTCAACAAGCTTCGCGGCACGCTCCATTGCTGCGCAGTCAAGGCGCCCGGCTTCGGCGACCGGCGCAAGGCGATGCTGCAAGACATCGCGGTGCTGACCGGCGGGCAGTTCATCAGCGAAGAGTTGGGCGTGAAGCTGGAGTCTATCCAGCTGAACCAGCTCGGCCGTGCCAAGAAGGTGACCGTGGATAAAGACAACACCACGATCGTCGAAGGTGCTGGCAAGTCGGCCGAGATCGAGGGTCGGGTGAAGCAGCTCCGCACTCAGATCGAGGAGACGACGTCCGACTACGACCGCGAGAAGCTGCAAGAGCGGCTCGCCAAGCTCGTCGGCGGCGTTGCGGTGATCAAGGTCGGCGCGGCGACCGAAACCGAGATGAAGGAAAAGAAGGCTCGTGTCGAAGATGCCATGCACGCTACCAAGGCTGCGGTCGAGGAAGGCATCGTGCCGGGCGGCGGCGTGGCGCTGATCCGGGCGGAAAAGGGCCTGGAGGGCCTCAAGGCCGACGATCCTGACGAGAAGACCGGCATCGAGATCGTGCGCCGTGCGCTGGAAGAGCCTTTGCGGCAAATCGCTCACAACGCCGGCCGCGAGGGCGCGATCATCGTGGGCAAGGTCAAGGAGTCGGAAGACGCCAACTTCGGCTTCAACGCCCAAACGGAGAACTTCGAAGACCTGGTCAAGTCGGGCGTCATCGATCCGGCGAAGGTCACGCGCTTCGCCTTGCAAAATGCCGGCTCGATCGCGGGCCTAATGCTCACGACCGAGGCGCTGGTCGCTGAGATACCCGAGGAGAAGAAGGAAGCCGCTCCCGGCGCGCCCGGCATGGGCGGCATGGGCGGCGGGATGTACTAATCCCGAAAACGGGATCGCCTTCGGCCTTCTTTAGTTCGAAATGTTTCTTTCGCCCCCGTCGCAATTGCGGCGGGGGTTTTCTTTTCTCGCTGCATTCGCTTCGGCCCGCGCGTCAGCCGGAGGAAATTCGAAAATCAGCTGGTTGCGCGCCGCCAGCCGGCGGTTGCGGGCAGAAACCAAGCCAGCCTATGGTTTTCGTTCCGCCCGCCTTGTCCGCTAAGTCGTGGCGCCGCAAGCACATGAGGCACGGCGGAAATAATTGGCCGCCGCATCCGTTATAGGGTTGAGCAAGAGGACGATGACGAGCTTATCGGCCGGGGCATCGGCGGCGCGGGTTGCCGCACTGGAAGCGCTCTTCCGAACGCATCACGCGCGAATTTTGCGTACCGCCTTCCGGTTGCTCGGCAGCATGGCCGACGCAGAAGACGTCTTGCAAGTGGTCTTCCTGAAGTTGACGCGCGGGCTGGAGTCGTATCAGCTTTCAGCCGACGCAGCCGGCTATATCCATCGCATGGCGGTCAACGCCAGTCTCGACCTGCTGCGGGAGCGGCCGCGGGCGCCAACGGCAGTGGAACCGGAGACGCTCGCCGGGTTTGCATCCGCGGGGCCAACGCCCGAACGGCAGCATCGCAACACGGAACTGCACCTCGCTCTGCGCGCCGCCATCGCGCAGCTCGGGCCGCAAGCAGCCCTGATCTTCACTCTGCGCTATCTGGAGGGCTGCGACAACACCAGGATTGCTCAGCAGATGAAGATGTCGCGGGTGACGGTGGGTGTGATCTTGCACCGCGCCCGCCAGCAGTTGCGCAAGAGTTTAGGAGAGCATTGGGGGAGGTTCCATGGCTGATCGGGCGAATAAGAAGGTGACGAAAGGAACTTTGGATCGCCTTTGCGCGGAACTCCGCTCCGTGGAACTGCCACGGGAGGCGAGCGATTTAGCCGCCGCTCGGGTTTGGAACCGGCTCGCGGAGGGGTTCCCGGCGGCCTGCGCGGAGTTTCGCACCGAATTGGAGCGCTGGGTCCGGGGTGAACGGCCCGGCGCCGCTCGGCAGTTGCTGCTGGAGGATCATCTGCAAGACTGCGTGGCCTGTCGGCAGGCATGGAAGGAAATGCGCGCGGGCAGGGCGGAGCCGGCCGGCTTCACGGATCAGTCCATTTGGAAGGCGGCCGCGCCGCGCCGCCGCCTCCAGTGGAAGCCGGCGTTGGCGGGCCTCGCCCTTGTCGCCGCTCTGGCGATCCTAGTGACCGTGGTTTGGAAGCGGACTTGGGCCCCATCCGGCAGTGGCGCCACGGTGCTCGCAGCCTCGGGTCCGCTTTACCGGCTGGACGCGCCGGCGGGTTTGACGCAAATCCAAGGGCGGCAGCTGGCCTATGGTGAGCGGGTGCGCACCGGGGCGCAGGCGGATACGTTGCTGCGGTTGGCCGACGGCAGCCAGGTAGAGGTGCGCGGGCAATCGGAGTTTGCCCTCACTGCCGCGCGGCAAGGCACGACTCTGGAATTGCGGCGTGGCGCCGTCATCGTCCAGGCGGCGCGCCAGCGTGGCGGGCATCATTTCTATGTCGCGACCCGCAACGCTCTGGTCACGGTGAAGGGGACGGTTTTCTCCGTGAGCGAGGGTTTGCGCGGCGCGCGCGTCGCGGTGCTGGCTGGCCAGGTGCGCGTGGATCACGCTGGCCGCATCGTCGTTCTCAATCCTGGGCAGCAGTTTGAAAGCGATGGCGACCTGACCAGCGCGCCGCTCGACGGCGCGTTTGCCTGGAGCCGCGACTCGCGCCATTACATGGCGCTCTTGGCAAGCTTGTCGTCATTGCGGCGCGACCTCGACCAAGTCCCGTATCCGGGTCTGCGTTACGACTCGTCGCTGCTGCCGCTCGTGCCGGCGGACACCGTGTTCTACGCCGCTTTGCCGAACCTGAGCGGCACGCTGGCGCGCTCCTACGCCGTGGTGCAGCAACATCTCGAGCAAGACCCGCAACTCCGCGCCTGGTGGCAGCGGCGGCAAGGGCATTCACAAGACATGGCGGCGGCCATTGACGAGCTGCAAGCGGTAGGTGCCGATCTGGGAGACGAAGTCGTGATTGCGGCCTCCGCGCTCGCGCATCAGCCCAGCATGCCGCTAATCCTGGCGCGAGCGACCAACGGGGAGGATTTGATGGCGCGCTTGCGCGAGCGCGCGCGGCCGGGGGCCTATCCGCAACTGGCCATCGTGGCCGATCCCGCACGGGCGCGTTCGGCGCCGGCCGCCGATCTCTACGTTTGGCTCGATGACGGCCTGCTCGCAGCCTCGCCCAATCTGGCTGGCTTGCGGCAACTCGAAGCCCGATTGGCGGAGCCGCGCGGCGCCGGTTTCGCTGCCACCCCCTTTTACGACCGCATTGCCACCGCCTATCAGCAGGGCGTAAGCGTGTTGCTGGCGGCGGATCTGCGGCCAATCGTCGCGCAGGTTCCACGGCGGTCGGACTTGGCGGAGAAGATCGGCATCGGCAACCTCGATTATTTCGTGGCCACGCAGCAGATCAGCTCGAGCGGTTCCTCCGATCGTGCGACGTTGTCGTTTGCCGATGCACGCTCGGGGATCGCCTCTTGGCTCGCCGCGCCGGGCCCGATGGGCGCGCTGGCTTACATCTCACCCCAACCGCAGGCGGTGGTGGTGGCGGAGGTGAAGCGGCCGAGTGCGATCATTCACGACATCTTGACGATCTCGGGCAGCAACGACCCGGACTTCAATCACTCCATCGCCGGCTTCGACCCGATGAGTCTAGCGGCGCCGCTCGGAACGGAATTTGCCTTTGCGCTGGATGGGCCTTTGTTGCCCGCGCCGGCTTGGAAAGCGATTATCGAAGTGAACGATCCGGAGGCATTGCGGCAGGCGATCGATCGGTTTGTGACCGCTTGGAACCAGAACGCGCTGGCGCACAACCGGCCGGCGCTCGACGCGGGCGAATCGCAAAGCGGCGGGCAAACGTACTATCGGCTGAGCGAGCGAGGCACGGCGGCCGAGGTGGACTACACCTTCAACAACGGTTACGTCCTGTTCGCGCCGCAAATAGGGCTGCTGGATGAAGCGCTGCGCTACCACGACGCCGAATACGATCTGGCGCGCTCGCCCCAATTCCTGGCGGCGTTGCCCCGCGACAACGAAGTCAATTGCTCGGCGCTGTTCTATCAGAACCTCTCGCCGGCCCTGCAAACGCTGCTGAGCTTGCCGGGCGTGGGGCAGATGACGCCGCAACAGCAGGCCTCGCTCGAACGGCTCGGGGCCGAGGCGCCCAGCGCCGCCTGCGCTTATGCCGGCGAACGGACCATCCGCTTCGCGATGAAGGGGCCGAACGCGCCCTTTGGCTTGGGTCTTGGGACCATCCTGGGTGCACCGTCGAGTTTCGATCTGCGCGATCTCATCGAGCGTGCGATCCGGCGGCCTTGAGCGTGGGCAGGCGCGCCGGCGGACTGGCATCGCCGTCCTGTGGGAACTTGGTGCGCGCCGGAACGTATAGCATGAAACGATGGGTGCGGCCCCGATCCTCGAACTGCGCGACTTTTCGGTGGCGCTGGGCGGGCGGCCGATCTTGCATGCGCTCACCTGCGAGCTGCACGGCCGCGCCGTTGGCCTGTTGGGGCCGAACGGGGCGGGCAAGACGACCTTGATCCATGCGCTGCTGGGCCTGCATCGCGCCACCGGCGGTGCGCGCGTCCTGGGCCAGGAGATGGCGTCGGGCCGGTGCGAGGCACGCGCCGATCTGGGCTATATGCCGGAGCGGGACGCTTTCATCGCCGGCATGAGCGGCGTCCAGTTTCTGCGGCTCATGGCGGAGCTTTCGGGACTGCCGCCGGATAGGGCGTTGGAGCGGGCGCACGAGGCGCTCTTTCATGTTGGCTTGGGCGAGGTGCGCTACCGCCCGATCGAAACCTACTCGGCGGGAATGAAGCAAATGGCGAAGCTGGCGCAAGCGATCGTGCACGGGCCGCGCCTGGTGTTCCTCGACGAGCCGACGAACGCTCTCGACCCGGCGGCGCGCGATCGGATGATCCGCCTGATTCGCGAACTGCGCGACGGCGGTCAAACGCGGCTGGTGGTCTCGAGCCATCTGCTGCGCGACGTGGAAGAGTGCTGCGACGAAATCTTGATCTTGCGCGCCGGGCGCATCGCCGCTTGCTGCAACCTGGAGGAGGAGAGACGGACCCATCGTAAATTCCTGCGCCTGGAGACGCGCGGCGGGGATCGCGCCGCCTTCATGGCCGAGCTCGAAGCGGGCGGCTGCGCCTGCGCCGCTGCCCCCGGCGAGCGGCTGCGCATCGTCCTGCCGGCGGAGATCGACGTGCGCTTCGTTTACCAAGTCGCTCAGCGCCATCAAGTGCAGCTGCGGCGCCTCGAATTCAAGCGCGATTCGCTGGAAGAAATCTTCTTGCGTGCGGTCGAGCCGGAATCGGCGGCGCTGGCCGCCGGCGGCGTGCTGGCTTAAGGGGACACATGGCGCAGCTGGCCTCCAGCATGGCAGCGTTCACCGCGGCGCGCGGGTCCCGCGCGGGCGTGCTGTTCCGTTGGAGCTGGCGCGAAGGAATGCGCTCCAAGGCAGTGCTGCTTTTGCTCAACGCCGCCGGCGTGGTTTGGCTCATCTTCGCGATCTTGATTTACTTGCATTACAACTTGGCGGCCTTGCGCGCCCTCGATCTCGACGTCTCGCGGCTGTTGCCGATCGACGCCGGCTTTTTCTCGGCCTATCTGGAAATTACGGCGGCGATTGCGTTCTTCCTGGCGCTGCTCGCCGGTCCGCCGTTGCTGACCCGGGATCTGGCCAACAACGGTTTGGCGCTATATTTCAGCCGGCCGCTGTCGCGCGCCGATTACGTGATCGGCAAGATGGGAGCGCCCCTGGTGCTGCTTTCGGCGGTGACTTGGGCGCCGGGCCTGCTGTTGTTTTTCTTGCAAGCCTACTTAGCCGGAGCGGGCTGGGCGGGAAGGAACTTCCGGCTGGCGGCGGCCTTGTTCTTGGGCGGGACGCTGTGGGCGGTGATGCTGACGCTGCTGGCCTTCGCGCTCGCGGCCTGGCTCAAACGGCGCATAGCGGCCAGTGCCGCGTTCGTCGGTCTGCTATTCATTCCCGGGTTGGTGGCCGGGGTCGTTGATTCCTTTCTGGATGGTCGGCGCTGGGGTGACCTGATCAGCCCGATCGGCGACATGCGCATTGTCTGGAACGGCCTCTTCGGTTTGCCCATGCGCGAACCGCGCATCGTCTTCGGCCGGCATGGGGTGGGAATCACCGGCCCGCCGCCGGCCTGGAGCGCCTGGCTTGCACTCGCCGCCATTGCCGGGCTCTGTCTGTGGCTCCTGCACCGGCGGCTGCGCCCCTACGAAGAGGTGCGCGGATGAACGGCGAGGTGCTGGTGCGCTTGGAAGACGTCTCGAAGTTTTACGGCGACGTGCTGGGCGTGAACCGAATTACGCTCAGCGTCGGCAGCGGCATCACCAGCCTGGTGGGACCGAATGGCGCGGGTAAGACGACGTTGCTGAACTTGCTCGCGGGGTTGATTCGGCCGACGCGCGGCCGCGTGTCGGTCCTGGGATGCACGCCGGAGGCTCCGCACCGCTATCTCGTAAACATCGGTTATTGCACTCAATACGATTCGTTTCCCCTCCGCCTCACCGTGGGCGGATTCATGCGCACGCAGTTGGCGTTGCGCGGCCTGCCGCCTGCGGAAGCGGAGAGCCGGGCGGCGCGAGCGCTGGCGCGCACGGGCATGAGCGGAGCGGCGGACCGGGCTCTGGCGGCCTGCAGCAAAGGCATGCGGCAGCGGGTGCGATTGGCGCTGGCGCTGGCGCACGAGCCGCGCGTGCTGCTCCTGGATGAGCCCCTCAATGGCTTCGATCCGCTGGCGCGGGCGGAGGCGGCGGTATTGTTTCGCGCCTTGGCGGATGAAGGAAGATGCCTGATCGTCTCCAGCCACATCTTGCATGAAGTGGACCGCTTGTCGGACCGAGTCATCCTCATGCAAAACGGCTATGTGGTCGGCGACGGCAGCGTCGCCGGCGTGCGCGAAGAACTCCATGAGCACCCGCTGCAAGTGCTGGTGTGCTGCGATCGCCCGGAATGGCTCGCGGCCCGGCTCTTCGCCGAGCAGCAAGTCAGCGAAGTGCGGCTGACCGAAAGCCATAACGGCGCTCAGGGCCTGCTGGCGCGGACGCGGGAACCAAGCGCGTTCTTCTTGCTCCTCAATCAGTTGGCCGCCGCCGGCGAGCTCGCCATCGAAACCGTGGCGCCGGTGGATGAGAATCTCGACGCGGTGTATCGCTTGGTGATTCAGAAAGAGACGGCATGAAGCCGGAAGTCGCCGGGATTGCGGAACCGGGTTGGCGATCACGCCAGATGGCGGCGCTGATCGGCTACGAGACCCGGCGTAATTTGCTTTCGCGCCGCGCGATCGGCCTCTATGTGCTCGCCGCCCTGCCGGTTGCGGTCTTCGCCGGCCTTGCGCTCGCGCGCAGTCACGGGTTCGGGCCTCTGGCTCAAGGTCCGGAGGCGGCGGCGGAAATTTTCGCCGGCGTGTTCGACGCCCTGGGCTTGCGTACGGTGATCTTTTTCGGCTGCGGCTGGCTCTTTATCCAGCTTGTCCGCGGCGATATCGCCAATCGCAGCCTGCACTATTACTTGCTGGCGCCGCTCTCGCGCGGTGCTTTTCTGGCCGGCAAGTACGCTGCGGGCGTGATCGTCGCGGTATCGCTCTTTGGCGGCGCAACCTTAATTAGCCTGGCGCTCGCGGGCTGGCCGGGAGGCGGCCTGCGCGCCGTCGAATATTTCGCGATTGCCGCCTTGGGCTCGATCGCCTATGGCGCGCTGTTTTGTTCGCTGGGTGTGATGTTCGCCAATCCGGTCTTGCCGATTCTCGTCGTTTACGGCTGGGAGTGGATCAACTTTTTGCTGCCGCCTCTGTTGCAGCGCGCCAGCATTTTGCACTATCTTCAAGCGCTGGCTCCGCTGCCTGTGGCTGGCCATTCGATCGCCTTCATCGCGCCACCGATCGCGCCCGCGGAGGCTGTCGCTATCCTCGCCGTGTTCAGCGTCGTACTGGTCTGGGCCAGCGCCGTGCGCATGCGCCGAGTCGAAATCAACTACGAAGAGTAAAAAGATAGCTGGGCGGCCGCTGCGAGCATGACATAAACCAGCAGTCCGGCTGAGACGGGAGAGAGCGATGGCAACTGCCACCGTATTTTGCGGGCATTGCGGTCGGCCCACGGCTGCCGCCGATTTGGTCACAGTCGCAGGAGTTCCGGTCTGCGCCGGCTGCAAGCCCTCGTTCTTGCTCCGGCTGCAGGCGGATTCGGCCGTGGCTGTGAGCGAGCCTCGCTATCAGGGCTTTTGGATCCGGCTGGTAGCGAAAATTCTCGATTGGCTCGTGGTGGGCGCGGCCGTCACGCCGTTTTGGATTGTGATGATATCGCGCCGCCAGCTCGACGCCGGGCTCGATCCCGTTGGCGCCTTGGGCGTGGAGATGACGCTGAACCTGATCGCAATCTGCGTCACGATCGCATATTCGACCTGGATGAACGGCCGCTGGGGCGCGACCGTGGGCAAGATGGCCATCGGCGCCAAAATCGTCAATAGCGATCTGACGCCCATCAGCTACGGCAAAGCCCTGGCGCGTGCGCTAGCCGAATTTTTGAGTGGGCTCGTCTTCTTGATTGGCTACATCATGGCCGCGTTCGACGGCAAGAAGCGCGCTCTTCACGACCAAATATGCGGCACGCTGGTCGTGGCGCGCATCTAAGCCTCCCGGCGAGCAGAGCTGACCTGTCCCGGCCGCGTCGGGTGCCGGGCAGCCGCCCGCGCCTCAAATGGCGCCGGTAACGATGGCGAGGGCGGTGACGATCACGATGATTATGCTGGTGGCCCAGGCGATGATGTTGGCGAACCCACGATTGCGATATTCGCCCATCACCGTGGGCCGGTTGATCAGGATCAACATGAAGGTCAGCACGACCGGCAGCAGGATGCCATTCGCGACTTGCGACCAGATGATCACGCGAATCAAGGGTAGATGCGGGATCAGCACAAACCCGGCGCCCGCCGCGATCAAGAGCGTGTACAGCCAGTAAAACGCTGGCGCCTCGGCGAAGCGCTTGTCCACGCCGGATTCGAAACCGAGTCCTTCGCAGATGTTGTAAGAAGTCGCGAGTGGCAGGATCGCCGCCGAAAGCAGCGCGGCATTGATCAGCCCGATGGCGAAGAGCAACGAAGCATACTTGCCGGCCAGCGGCCGCAAGGCCACCGCGGCTTGCGCCGCATCGCCAATGTCGTGCTGGCCGGCGACATAGAGGGTGGCGGCGCAAGCGGCGATGATGAAAAAGCTGACCACGTCGGTAATGACGCAGCCGCTGATCACGTCCCAGCGGCTGAGGCCATACTCCTTCTTGCCGATGCCCTTCTCGACGACCGACGCCTGCAGGTAGAACTGCATCCAGGGCGTGATCGTGGTGCCGATCAGGCCAAGCACCAGGATCAAATACGCCGAATCGTGGCTGAAGGTCGGAATCACCAGCCGCCGCATGGCGACCCGCCAATCGGGATGCGCCAGGAAAGCGGAGATGGGATAGGCGAGATAGATCAAGGAAAACCCGATCAAGACCTTCTCTACCGGACGATAGCTGCCGTGCACCACCAGCATCCAAACCAAGAAGGCCCCGATGGGAACGACAATGAACTTGCTGGCGCCGAAGATGCCCATGCCGGCCGCCAAGCCGGAGAATTCCGCGGCGATGTTGCCGAAGTCCGCAGCCCCGAGAACCACCATGGCGAAGAACGTCCACCGGAAGCCGAACTCTTCCCGGATCAAATCCGACAGGCCTTTGCCGGTGACTGCGCCCATGCGCGCCGCCATCTCCTGCACGACGATGAGGGCGATAGTGATGGGGATCAGCGTCCAGAGCAGGAAATAACCGAACTGCGCGCCGGCTTGCGAAAGCGTGAAGATCCCGCCCGGGTCGTTATCCACGTTGGCGGTGATGAAGCCGGGCCCGAAGACCGCGAAAAACAACGCCAGGCGCACCTGCCAGCTTCGCCACCAGCCGCGCCTGGGCCGGCGGCGCGGGCGGCGCGCACCGGGTGCGGCGGTCTTCGTCGGGGCCGTCGAGTGTTGATCAGTTAGCTCCGGCATCGCTCAAAAATCCACATGCATGCGCGTGGCCCAAACCGCGACCGGCCCGCGGGCGCGGTTGTAGCCGGGGTTGTGGATGTCTTGGAAGTCGGCGGCCGCATACAATCCGCGCCAGAGGTGGACGGTGTAATAAGCCTCGAGGATGTCCTCGCGCCCGTAGTCGAGGGCGCCGTCGCCCAGAAGAAATCCTAGGCCGCCCGCGGCCAGATAGGCGCGGTGAAGCGCCCCGAGACCGTTGCTGACCCAGGCCCAGCCCAGCTTGTCCTGCGGCCGCCGCCACTGCACACCCGCCCAATCGCCGCCGGCTTCGGCGGTGTCTTCGGCCTCGGTATAAACGAAGCTCTCGTTGTGGCCGTCGTTCCAGCCCGCCCGCGCGAAGAGGCGAAGCGCGGCAGGTAGCCTCTGTTCCCAATTCATTCCGAAGCCGTATTTGTGGCGGCCCGGAGCCCGGGTCTTCGTGATGTCGGGCTTGGAGACGAGGCCGGCCCGCCATTGCGCCAGGGCCTCGCCGTAGCTGCCCATCCGCGCATGGTTGAGATAGGCGAGCAGGCGCACGGTGCCGCCGTGTTGGCGCCCATAGTTGCGGTCGAGTTCGAAATTTTCCGATCGGGCGCGGCTCAGCTCCCAATCCAGGGACAAGCCATTGGCCACTTTGGGCATCAGCGCCTCGGCGAAGCGCGTCTGCCAAGGCCCGTCGTCGTACTCGGCATAGGCGCCGAGAGTGTAGCCCCGCGTATCGGCCGCATAGTCATAGGCGGCGTCGTTGTCCACCGCCCAATTGAGGAACTGCAGGTGACTGTCGCTGCCGACGGCGTTGGTGTCGAAAAAATCCGCCAGGCTGAACTTGCCGGCATAAAACTCGAGCCGGCGCGGCGCCTGTCGGCGGGCTAAGGATAGGTAGCTGGGCGCGGCGTCCTCGCGCGCCGGGCTGAGATTCCACGTCCAGTGCAGAAGTGCGCGGGCGACGTACGGGGTTGGGCCCAGGTCGGGACTGCGCACGACATCCAGGTTGGTGTAGCCGGCCAGGCCGAGCGCGCTGCTGATGCCCTTGCCTCCCGCCGATTCCACGTCCAAAAGCAGATCGAAGTCAGGCGCGACGCGGAAGCCGCTATAGAAGGTTTCCACGCTCGAGACGTCGAATTCCGAAACGTTTCGCAGACTGTTGGAGCCGGAGTATTGGGCGGGGAAAGCGCCGTGCCCTTGGCCGATCAGATTCCACTGCGCGGCCCACCAGAACCAGTCCGGCAAGGAAGCGGCGCCTGCGGCATCCTGCGCGCGGGCACGGGGCGCTCCAACCAGCAGCGCCAGCAGCACGGCGGCCCACAGGCCGGGTGGGGCGCTCGGCCGCAGAACGCGGCGCCGGGCGCCGCCCAGAAGCGTGGGAATGAAGAAAAGCATGCGATTCCTCTTCGCCGAGCGGCGAAAGGAATCGGCCCAGGGAGGTTTTAGGCGAGATTCCGAAGCCGCCGCGCTGGAATTGCGAGTTGCGAGCTACTGCCTGCTGAATCCGTTTCGTTACTCATAAACCCGGAGTTGCGCGGGACACGGCCGTCGCCCGGCCGGCGCCCTCTTTGCGGCTGCCCATGCTTGGCGAGCCAAACCCCACTTCAATTTAGCCGCCCAGCGGGGAAGGGTCAATGAAAAAGCGCCATCGCAATCCGTGCGTGCCGGCCGGGTCGCGTTAGCATGGCAGCATATGCTGGTTCCCCGGCGGGTTTGCACCGTCGTTTTCTCCTTCGTCGCGATCATCGTGCCCGCGTGCGGGCCCGGGGTCGCACAAGCAGTCGCACAAGCAGTCGAGGCCCCCCCATATTTCCTTGCCTGGCGTCACGCCGTGGAGGCGGGCGACGCGGCCGCGTTGACCGCGCTTTATTCCACCCACCCGCCGTTGGAAGTGCTGGTGTCAACCGGCGCCTTCGACGATGTCGCGCGTGAGGTCAACTTTTGGGCGCAGTGGCATCGCGCCGGCATGACCCGACTGGGCGTGGAAATGATTCGTGAGCGGCGGGCCGGACCAGGGCTGCAACAATTCTTTTTCCAGGCGGCCCTGCCGGTGCAAACACGTTCCGGGCCGCACACGTTCTACCTCTTCGCGGCTCAAACCTGGCAGCATCAGGCAGGAGGCTGGCGCATCATCAGCGCCAGCCGCACCGACCTGGCGCGCTTGCGCCAGCCGGATTCCCTGGCGGCGAACCTGTTTCCGCCCAATGCCGACGCCCGGCAAGAGATCGCCGCCGCCCTGGCGCGCGCGCGCCGCCGGCACACGCGCGTGCTGCTGGTCTTCGGCGCCAACTGGTGTTACGACTGCCATGTCTTGGATTTGGCGCTGCGCCACTCCGATCTCACGCCGCTGCTCGACGCCAATTACGAAGTGGTGGACGTGGATGTCGGCGAATTCAACCGCAATTTGGATCTCGCGCAACAATACGGCGTGCCGCTGGCCAAAGGCGTGCCGGCCCTGGCCGTGCTGGCGAGCGACGGCCGGCTGTTGTACAGCCAAAAGGACGGGGAGTTCGAGGCGGCCCGCGCCCTGGGTCCGGACGATTTGATACGCTTTCTTACCCGCTGGGCGCCCGCTCACGAATAGGTGGCGCGATTCCGCAACACCCCCGTCCCGCCTGCGGCCTGTAAGTGCGATCATCCCTCTATTTTGATTGCCGCCGAAGCTTTACAATGGATCATCGAATCAGGAGGAGCCACAAGTGTCGGCGATAAGCGATGCCATTCAGGAACTAGAGCGGCAACTAAAGCAATTGAACATAGCCTTGTCGGTCCTGCGCGGCTTGGAGACTCGTAAAGGCGCTCCCGCGGGGCGGCGCGGCATCTCGGAGGCGGGACGGCAGCGCATCATCGAAGCCCAGCGCCGGCGCTGGGCGAAGTTCCGTGCGGCCAAGTCCAAGGCCGCCTCGGCGGCTTAGAGGGCCGTGGTAATCTGGGGCCGAGCGGGAGTAGTTCAGCGGTAGAACGCAAGCTTCCCAAGCTTGATGTCGCGGGTTCGATCCCCGTCTCCCGCTCCACGAGGCGCGCAAACGCCGTCGTGCCGCCCTGCGGCCCGCATGGGTTCGACGCGGCCGGACCCGGCGATCCCTTCCCGCGCCTGCTTCCGGCGAAGTGGAGATTACCCCCGGGCGGCAGCCCCCGAGTCCACCACTGAAAATCCAGCCAGCCGAGATCGAGGGCGAACGCGCAGCGCAGCGAAGCGCCGAGAGAAGACCCGCGAAATTCCGCAGGGCGGGTCCCTGCCAGCTAACCACTCAGGAAGCGGGGCGAGCCCGGGGACCCAAGGCGCAGCGACGCGCCTTGGGGTGGGGGAACGAAGCCCTGCGAAGCTTACCGCCCCGCCCACCACCGCTTCCCGGCGTGAGCCGGACACCGGTAGCGCGTAGTGACTGAGGGTCGTCGAAGGGCTCGGCTGCCCAAGCTGTGCCTGGGCGTCGGGGAGCGAACCGCCGATCTTCTGAAACAGCGTCGAATGGGTGCGCCGCAGCGCGTGCTAACTGACCTCCCGACCCCAGCCCTTCTGCCGGCAGGTTTCAAAACCCGGCGCAAAAGGTTCGAGTCGTTGGGAGCCGAGCCGCGCTTTGAGGCAAAAATAAGCGCCTCGGGCGCCACTGCCGTCGGCCGCAGCGTCGCGAGGGTGGCGTTCAAGCCTCGCGGCAGCGGCACGGTTCGCTGGAGACGGTTCTTGGGCTGCCAAACTCGCCGCCGCGCGAGGGATTCCGGGCGACGAGCAACTCGCCCGCCCCAGGTCCACGTCCCGCCAGCGCAGGGCGAGCAACTCCCCGATGCGCAGGCGGGTCAGTAGCGCCAACTCGACCAGCACCCTGTGCCAGCCGGCCAACTCCGCCATCAGGCGGCGCACCTGATCGGGCCCGAACACCCGCCGCCCGCGCACCGCGACCCGCTCGGGCAACTCGACGCCCAGGGCCGGATTTTCGCCGGGTTGCTTGCTGCCCAGATTCAGCGGGCGCAGAACTTCGTCCGCCGCCTTCCGGGCCTGCCGGTAACTCATGGCAGTGACCCGCCCGATGCTGCCATCGAGGTTGAGAGCGGGCCCGCATGGCTGACCGCCAAAGCTGGCGCGGACGGACCACCTCCGGGGTCGGCCGCCGCCGTGGCCCGCTCGATTCCGTAGCCCGGGCATGGCAAAGAAATTTCACATTGCGAATGGCTGAGCCGTTCCTGCGTCAGCGTTTGGTTCTGCGGAACAGCGCCGCGCCAAGTCGCCAGTGGTCAGCAACGTAGGCTTCGATGGCGGCGAGCTTCACAAGTAGCCACGTGAGCATGGGAATCGAAGCTAAACAAAGCGCCTTACGGAAACGCCACCGAAACGTACCTTAGACGAACCCCGCGACAATCTCAGCGGCTCGTAGGAGATGAACGGCCCGCACCCGCAGATGAACCCCGCCACAGCGGATGTCATCGAGGCGTGGCCAGCATGCTAACCGCTGACAATTCCGAGTCGGGCGTGTCCTATATTCCACCCAGTCAATCGCCGCGGGGCCCGATCGCACCTACTCGCCGCGCAGCACTGTGGAAGGGTCGGTTCGAGTTGCGCGCCAACAGGGCAGGGCGGCAGCCGTCAGCGCGGCAGCGCAGACGGCGGCGGCGGCGAGGGTCGCATCCGAGAGCGTCGCGAACGCGGTGCTCAGTACCAACCCGGCGATCAAGCGCAAGGAGGCAAACACGATCACAAGACCCGCGGACACGCCCAGCGCGGCCGCTACCAGGACGGGGCGAAGCACGATCTGCGCGACGGCTCTCGGGCGCGCGCCCAACGCTACGCGGATTGCGATCTCCGGCTCGCGGGCCGAGGAGGTGTACGCCGCCACGGCAAAGACCCCGAGAAGGCAGACCACCAGCGCCGCGGCCCCTAGCGCCGCCAGTAGGGCGGCCAGCAACCGGGCGCGCGCTAACCGTGCGCCGGCCCACTGCACCATGGTGCGCGTTTCGAACGCGACTGTCCCGTCTTGCTCGCTGACGGCACGATCCACGAGCTTAAGCGCGGTCCCGGGGTCGCCCCGAAAGGCGGCCACGACTCTGAGCGAACGCGTCGGCGCGAGCGCGAGGGGCACATACACGTGGGCTGGGGCGATCAGCCGAATCTGCCCCATGTCGACTCCGTATACTTCCGGCAGATCGGGAACCTCGGCGACGATGGTTCCGCTCTGTCCTGGCTTGCTCCCCCACACGAGCACCCGCCCGACCGGGTCGGCTCGCCCGAAGAACTTCTTTGCAGCCGCCTGATCCAATACCACCCCGGCTTCGCCGGGATCGGGCAGCGAACCTCGAACCGCGCGCATGCCGAGCGCGCCGAAAAAATCGCCCAAATAGGGCCAGAAAGACACACCGACCCGATGCGTCTGCCCCGGCACCCAGACCTCGCGGCCGCTGCCGCCCACGGCGGGTACGCCGCCCGTCACGGCGACGCGAGAGAATTGCGGTATGGCGGAAATGCGTCGGTACAGGCCCGAGGCAAGCAGGTACTCGCAAGTCGATCTCTCGCAGGTTCCCGGCGGCAATACGAGCACCGCGGCCAATACCGAACCCGAGCTGTAGCCGCTTTGCGCGGCGGCCATGCGTGTATAAGTGCGGGCAAATAGGAGGAATCCGGCGGCCAGCCAAACCGCGGCCCCTAGCTCGACCGCGAGCGTCCAACGAAACCACGGCAGCCGCGGCGTCGCCGCGCTCGCGGCTAAAGGGCAAAGTCGGCGGCCCACCCGCGCCACCTCGAAGGCCGCGACTACCCCGCCCGCAGCGATTGCCCCGAACAGACCTGCCGCCAGCGCGATCACGGCAGCGGGCAGGCTGCGAAATTCGGTTCCCGGCACGACCATCGGCGCTAGCAGGTGCGCGGCGCCGCGCATGAGCATCCATGCGCCCCAAGCGCCGAGAACGCCCGCCGAGAAGCCCAAGACCGCACCTTCCGCCATTGGCCCGAGTCTCAGCGTCCAGGGCGGCGCTCCGAGCGCGAGCCTCATCTTCGTCTGCAGCTCGGCCCGCCGCGCGCGGACCGCAAGAAATATCACGCAACTCAGGATGCCGAGCAGATACAGCACCGCCTCCGCGTAGAGTGCCCCTGTCAGCGGCGCCCGCAGATCGCGAGCAGCAACCCGCCTCACGTCGGAGACCAGCACGTGAAAGTCTTTGCTTCCGGGCACCCGCGAAGTGATCTGGTCGAGGATGGACATCACGTAAGAATCGGGCATCCCTCCGGGAACGCGTAAGAGGACATCGACGTTCATATCCGAGGCCATCCGCTCGCTCGCGTGTAAAGCCGAGATCGGGAGCCAGGCCTCCGGCCGCTGTTCCCCATTCTCGAGCGACAGGGGCACATGGAAACCTGCGGGCATGACCCCGATGACGCGCCCCGGCAGTCCCATCACCCTGACCTCACGTCCGATTGCGTTTTGGGCGCTACCGAACCCGTCGCGCGCTAGCGGCAGGCTCAGCACGACCGGAAGAGACGACTGCGGCATGAAATCCGACCGCTCCAGAAGACGGCCGGCCAGCGCCGGCACCCCGAGTAGCGGCAGCGTCCCCTGGGTAACCTCGACGATGGCTACCGTGCGTCCCTCGGAACCCACCTGAGCCGCGCCTTCATAAGACGCAAAAGCACCGACCAGCACGCCCGGCGGTGCCCCCTGCTCCCACATCCGCTCAAGCCGCAGGCTCGGCAGCCACCCAAATAGGTTCAGCTCCCCCGCCTGCGCAAGCTCGCATTCCCTTAACTCGCCGGACCGCGGGAATGGTAGGCGTGCCAGCCACAGGGAGTCCGCCAGCCCGGAGATCATCGCCAATCCAGCAACGCACAACCCGAGCATCAAAACTACCAATGCCGCCGCCACGCGGCTTTGTCGGCGGGCCAGGGAGCGGGCGGCGTGGCGGAGCTCTAGCAATGGGTTCGTTCCGAGTCGGCCCCGGGGCTTAGGGGTGTGGCGGCGCGGTTCTGGCGCGCAGCGCCCGCTCGACTACGGCTCTTAATTCGGGCGGGCCGGAGTAGCCGGCTAGCTCGACGCCATTGATTATAAACGTCGGTGTTGCTTCCACCCCCAGCCTAGTTCCGGCGGAAACATCGTCGGCGATCTCCTGCGAGATGCCGGGGTCCGTGAGGCAGCGCTGAAACGCGGCGCTGTCGGCAACGCCGGCAGCCTTGGCAAGAGCGGGCCAGCTCACCTTCCCCAGCAAGTCCTGCGATGCAAACAGCAGGTGCTTCCACTCGCCGAACCTGCCCGCTCGTCCGGCACATTGGCCGGCACGAGCGGCCGGCATCGCCAGCGCATGGCCGGGGAGCGGAAAATTGCGAAAAATGATCGCAATTTCGCGCGGGTATTGCTCCTGAAGCTCCTCAAGCTCAAGCTCGGCCCTCGCGCAATAGGGGCACTGGAAGTCGGCAAATTCGATGATCTTGACCGGAGCGTCACGCGGACCCAACAAGTCACCGCCCGTGCCGAGCCATCGCCAGCTCCGAAGCGCCCTCTCAGGCACCTCACGGCGGCGGTTAACGTAAATTGCTCTAACGCGCAGTGATACGGCGAGGACCGCGGAGATCGTCGTGATTACCAGCGCTGAGTCAAGCGCAATTCTCGCAATAGATGCTCGCATCGGCTCACCAAGCGGGGCAGGGACGCCACCATCTGCGCCCCCGCCAAAAGTCTGGCTACTGCTGTGGGGGCGCGCACTTGCAGTCGCTGGTGGGGCTGGTGCAGTAGCAGTTGGCACTGCAGCACTGCCCGCCATCGGTACAAATGGACCCATTCGCGCTGCAGCCGAAGCTGGTCTGGGCGACCGGCATTGCAATCGCCCCGACCGTAAGCGCGCTCATGGCGAGCACGATAATTTTCTTCCTCATGATAATCCTCCTTGGCAGTCGGCAGTTCCGCGCTTCAAGGCTCGCGGCAACTGTCCGCTCTGACATTCTCGCCGGCTAGCCCGCGTTAGCGGGTCCTTTCTCTTGAGGCTCCGTCCATTTCTTTGAGAACGGCGGCGGCACGTCCGCCTCGCCTCTCCCGGTGATAGGAGACGTAGTGCGCGAACGCGCTTGGCGACGGAAACCCGAGCGCGTACGCCACTTGCTTTTTGCTAAGCCCCGGATTCGATCGCCTGAGAACGTCGGCGGCGCGGCCCACCGCCTCGGCACGCAGGCTGACGAAGTTGAGGTTCCCGCCCCGCAGGGCGTGATCGAGCGTGTGCCTGTGCACGCCCAGCGCAGCACTCAGCTCCCCAAGCGACACACGCGGTCTCGCCTGCAGCGCGGCAATCACCGCGCAAATCAATGACTCCCGATCGTAGGACATGCTCCCCCCCGCGGAAAGCGGAACGTGGCGAGTCCGCGCTAGTTGCCGTCCAGTCATGGCGGCATTCCCCCGACATGCCCCGCTGTTGGTTGGTATATCTCATCCATACCAGATCATGCAAGCGTTTAAGAATGCGGAACGAGCACAAAACAAGGTCCCGCCGGACTAATTACTTGCGGGCACGCGTACGCAGGTAGCGAGGCTCATGCTGGGGGGTGCGGCGTTGGGGCGCGGCCGGCGCGAAACTGATCCGCTGGTTCGAGCGGTCACTCGAGCCCCAGGACATCCGCGGGCGAGCCGGCCCCGTCTCCCGCTCCACGAGGCGTGCATGCGCCGTCGTGCCGCCCGCCGTGGCTTCGCCGCGGCGAGATCCGCCGATTCCTTCCCGTGCCTGCTCCCGGCGAAGTTGAGATTACCCCCTGTTCCCAGCGGTCGAAACGGGGCTGCGCTACCATCAAAGTAGCGATGGATGGCGAGCACCCGAGCCCGTACCTGGGGGAAAAATGCGGGGTTTTCGGCGTCTTTGGCCACGGGCTGGAGGCGGCCCGGCTCGTTCATACCGGCCTGTGGACGCTCCAGCATCGCGGACAGGAAAGCTCGGGCATCAGCGCCGCCGACGGCCGGCAAATCCGGACTCACAAAGGGGCGGGCCTGGTCGCGCACGTTTACGACGAACCGGCGCTCGCTAAGCTAACCGGGCATGCGGCGATCGGCCATAATCGCTACTCCACCTCCGGCGGCAGCAGCAGCGTTCACGCCCAGCCCGTCATTAGCTCGCAAAACCTCTTAGCCCTCGCCCATAACGGCAACCTGCCCAGCACCGCCGCGCTCACGGGCTTTCTCGTAAGCCGCGGCATCGCCACCGCCGGCGCCAACGACTCCGAGCAAATGCATCGCGCGCTCGAGCACGAGCTTGCGGCGGGGGCGGCGCTCGATGCGGCAATCGCGCGGGCGTTCCCCCTCTTTACCGGGGTCTTTTCACTGCTGTTGCTGACGCGAAACGAATTGGCCGCGGTTCGCGACGCCCACGGCATCCGGCCCCTCAGCATCGGCAAGGTCGACGGCGGTTACGTTTTCTCGTCCGAGACGTGCGCCATCGATGCCGTGGGCGGGACGGTCATCCGCGATGTGCGCCCGGGTGAAATGGTGATCGCGAGCGAAAGCGGCTTGCGCAGCGTTCAGCTTGCGCCGGAGCAAGGCCGGTTGGATATTTTCGAGTTTATCTATTTCGCGCGGCCCGACAGCGTGCTGCTGGGCCGGCGGGTCAACGAAGTGCGCAAGCGATTGGGAGCCAATTTGGCTCGCGAACATCCGGTTCCAGCCGACGTGATCGTGCCGGTGCCGGATTCCGCCATCCCCGCGGCTCAGGGATATTCCGCGGTCACGGGCATTCCCCTCGATTTCGGGCTGCTGAAGAATCGTTATATCCATCGCACCTTCATTCGTCCCGCGCAAAACCTGCGCGAAAGCGGCGTCCGGCTGAAGTTGAACCCGATCCCGGAAGTGCTGCGCGACCGTCGCGTCGCCGTCATCGACGATTCGATTGTCCGGGGCACAACGGCGCGGCGCATCGTGGCGATGATCCGCGCCTGCCAGGCGCGGGAAGTGCATTTTCTGGTGAGTTCGCCGCCGGTGCGCTTCCCCGATTACTACGGCATCGACACGCCCAAGCGCGAGGAGTTGGTGGCCGCGCGCATGGGCGTGGAGGAAATCCGTGACGCGATCGGCGCGGATTCGCTGGCGTACCTCTCATATGAGGGCATGATCGAAAGCACCGGCCTTCCGGAAAGCAAGTTCTCGACGTCGTGCTTTAGCGGCGTGTATCCCGTGCCGGTCGCCGCGGCGCAAGAGGTCCTGGGTTGAGCGCCGAACCGATCGTTACCGGCACCATCGGGTTCCCGCGCATCGGACCGCGCCGGGAGCTGAAATTCGCCTTGGAAAAGTTCTGGGCCGGCGAGTCGGATCGCAGCCAGCTCGCCGCCGCCGCGCGCGAGATTCGCCGCATCGGCTGGCAAACGCAGGCCGAGGCGGGCATGGTCCGGATCCCGTCGAACGATTTTTCCCTCTACGATCACGTGCTGGATACCACCGTCATGGTCGGCGCCGTGCCGCAGCGCTACGCGCGGCGAGGCGAAGACGCGCTGGCGACTTATTTCGCCATGGCGCGTGGCGATCGCCAGACGCCGGCCATGGAAATGACCAAGTGGTTCGATACCAACTACCACTACATCGTGCCGGAATTCGAGGCGCACATGGAATTCCGGCTCGCGAGCCGCAAGCCGCTCGAGGAGTATCTGGAAGCCCGGGCCCTCGGCTTCGAAACGCGCCCGGTCGTGCTGGGCCCGGTCTCGTTTGCGATGCTCGGCCAAGCCGCGGGCGATCGGGCCGCGATCGCCGAGGCCTTGGCCGAAGTTTATGGCCATCTCCTGCGGGAATTGGCGGCGGCGGGCGCGCGCTGGGTCCAGATCGATGAGCCGTGCCTCGGCCTCGACTTGCCCTCCGCGGCTCTGCCGCTTTTCGCCCGGGTTTACCGGCTGATCGCGAACTTCGAACCGCGGATCAAAATTCTGCTGGCCACTTACTTTTCCGATTTGGCGGAAAACCTGGAGCCCGCCCTCGATCTGCCGGTTGCCGGGCTGCACCTGGATCTCGTTCGCGCGCCGCGGCAATTGGACGCTGCCCTCGAGCGGGCGCCCGCCGGCCTAAAGCTCTCGTTGGGCATCGTGGACGGCCGCAACATTTGGCGGACGGATCTGGAACAGACGCTGGCCCTGGTGCGCAAGGCAGCCGAGCGCCTCGGCCCCGAGCGGCTCGAACTCGCGCCCTCGTGCTCGCTGTTGCACGTGCCGGTCGATCTGCAGTACGAAACCCGGCTCGATCCCGATCTGCGGTCGTGGCTGGCGTTTGCCCGGCAAAAACTCGACGAGCTCGCGTCCCTGGCGCGAGCCGCGGCCGGGAATACGCCCGAAATCGCCGCCGAGCTCGCCGAGAACCAGCGCCTCCTCGCGGCGCGCCGCGCCAGCGCGCGCGTCCGGGATCCGGACGTGCGCCGGCGGGTGGCCGCGATCACCCCCGCCATGCTGCAGCGGCGCGGCAGCTTCGCTGCGCGGCGGGGCCGGCAGATTCCGCTCCCGCTCCTGCCCACCACGACGATCGGCTCGTTCCCGCAGACCCCGGAAATTCGCCGCGCCCGCGCCGCCTGGCGCGCCGGCAAGTTGGCGGACAACGACTACGAGGCCCTCCTCCGCGCCGAGATCGAGCGCGCGATTCGCTTTCAAGAGGAAGTCGGGCTGGACGTGCTCGCCCACGGCGAATTCGAGCGCAGCGACATGGTCGAGTACTTCGGCGAGCGGCTGCAGGGCTTCGCCTTCACCGAGAACGGCTGGGTCCAAAGCTATGGCTCCCGCTGCGTCAAGCCGCCTCTCATCTATGGCGACGTGGCCCGCCCGCGGCCCATGACCGTGGCATGGGCCCGATTCGCCCAGTCGCTGACCGATCGTCCCGTCAAGGGCATGCTCACCGGCCCGGTGACCATGCTCGCATGGTCGTTCGTCCGCGACGACCTCCCGCGCGACGAGCTCTGCTTCCAGGTCGCCTTGGCCTTGCGGGACGAAGTGCGCGATCTCGAGTCGGCCGGCATCCGCGTGATCCAGGTGGACGAACCCGCCTTGCGCGAGGGCCTGCCGCTGCGCCGCGCGGCGCGGCCGGCGTATCTGCGCTGGGCCGTGGATGCCTTCCGCCTGGCCACGGCCGCGGTCGCCGACGTGACGCAGATTCACACGCACATGTGCTACGCCGAGTTCGGCGAGATCTTGGACGCGATCGCGCGCATGGACGCCGACGTCATTTCAATGGAGGCGGCGCGTTCGAAAATGCAGGTGCTCGATGCCTTTCGCTCGCGCGGTTATCCGAACGACATCGGCCCCGGCGTGTATGACATCCATTCTCCCCGCGTGCCCGAAATCGCGGAGATGGAAAAGCGCATCGGCCTCGCTTTGCAAGTGTTCCCCGCCGAGCGCCTGTGGGTGAATCCGGATTGCGGCTTGAAAACGCGCCGCTGGGATGAGGTGCGGCCCGCCTTGCAAAACCTGGTCGCCGCCGCCCGGCGCATCAGGACTGCCTTGAGCCGGGCATCCCGCGCGCAGGGCTGAAGTCGGGCGGAGCCGGCGTCCGGCGGTCCCATTCCCGGCTCCTCGATCCCGATGCCGGGCCGGCGCTGTGGTTGAGCGCGCCGCCGTCGCTCACCATCGCTTGGAACGGCAGGTCCTTCGCACATCCGGGGGCGGAAAGCGGACCGTTACAATAACAGCGTGGATCCCGCCTCGCTCGAGCGTCTGCTGACCGAGGTCGCCGCCGGTACGCTCACGCCCGCGGCGGCCGCGCGCCGCCTGCGCCATCTGCCCTTCGAAGACCTCGGATTTGCCCGCGTGGATCATCATCGCCCGCTGCGGCAAGGGGCGGCGGAGGTGATCCTGGCGCAAGGCAAGACCGCGGCGGAGGTTGCCGCGATCGCCGCGGCGCTGGCCAAGCACGCGCCCAATCTCATCATCACTCGGGCCGGCGCCGAAGCTTTTCGGGCGGTCAAGCGCAAGTTGCCGGGCGCGCGGTATCATGCGCGCGCCCGCATGATCACGCTGCGGCGCAACCGCCGTGAGACCGGTCGCGGCGAAGTGCTGGTGCTCGCGGCAGGCACCAGCGACATCCCGGTCGCCGAAGAGGCGGCGCTGACCGCGGCCATGATGGGCAGTCGCGTGCGCGCCATCCACGATGTCGGCGTTGCCGGCTTGCACCGGCTGCTCGCCGAGCGCGAGCAGCTGGCCGCCGCCGCCGTGATCGTCGTCGTCGCGGGCATGGAAGGCGCGCTGCCCAGCGTCGTCGGCGGGCTGGTTTCAGTCCCGGTGATCGCCGTGCCCACCAGCGTCGGCTACGGCGCGCACCTGGGCGGTTTGACGGCGCTGCTCGGCATGCTCAACTCCTGCGCCTCGAACGTGGTCGTCGTCAACGTGGATAACGGCTTCGGCGCCGGCTATGCCGCCGCCCTCATCAACCGCGCTGGTTGACGCAAGCCTTTGGGATCGCGAACTCGCCTGCCGGCTCTGCCGGCGGGAGCGGGAGACCCAAGGTACCGCGGATTCGGCTCGCCCTCAGGCGGGTCCGACGGCGTCGGCGGCGGTGACAATGCGGATGGCGGCCTCGCGCCCGCTGGCCCGCCGATAGGCGGCGCTGACGCCGCCGGCGAAGGCCTCTTCGCTTCCCTCGCGAATGAAGTTCACCGTGGCGCCGCCGAAGCCGCCGCCGGTCATGCGGCCCGCCAAGAAGCCCGGCGCCGACTCCGCGGCGGCCACCATGGCGTCGAGTTCCGGAGACGAGACTTCGAAGTCCTCCCGCAAGCTGCGATGCGAAGCCGCGAGAATCGCCCGTAAGCGCGGCCAATCCTCGGCGGCCAGCGCGGCGACTGCCTGCTCGACGCGCTGGTTTTCGCTGATGACGTGGCGTGCCCGGCGCCGCGCCGGCTCGGGCACGCGTTCGGCGGCCTCGGCGAACTCGCTCGGCGTCAGCTCGCGCAGGCTGGTGAGTGCGGGCCGCACCGCGCGCAGCGCGGCCACGGCGGCTTCGCACTCTTGGCGGCGGCGGTTGTATTCGGAGGAGGCCAAGGCGTGCCGCACGCCGGTGTCGCAGAGCGCCAGACGGATGCCGGCCGGCAAGGGCACCAGCTGGGTATCGAGGCTGCGGCAGTCGAGCCAGAGGGCATGGTCGGCCTGGGCCAAGACGCAGCAGGCCGGGTCCATGATGCCGCAGCGCGTGCCGACGAACTGGTGCTCGGCCGCCTGCGCGGCATGGGCCAGGCGCCAACGGCCCGCGCGGTCAGCCGGGCCCGGCGCGCGGTCGGTCAGCGCCAGCAGCGCGAAGCCCGCACCGACTTCGAGCGCCGCCGAGGAGCTGAGACCGGCGCCGAGGGGAATTTCGCTCGCGATCAAGAGGTTGGCGCCGCGCAGCCGCTCGCCGTCGCGCGCCAGCATGGCCGCCACCCCCAATACGCCGTCCCCCCAGCTCCGCTGCGGCGCCAGCCCGGTCAAGCGCGCGGTGACGATCCCCTCCATCTGCAGGCTGGCCACCCGCAGCGTATCGTCGTCGCGTGGCGCCGCGGCGATCCAAGTGGCCAGCGAGATGGCGCACGGTAGCACCAGGCCTTGGTTGTAGTCCGTATGCTCGCCGATCAGATTGACGCGGCCGGGAGCACGGTAGAGCAGGGGCGGCGAAGCCGAGAAGGCGCGCCAGGCGTCGAGCAGGGCCGGGGGAGGTTGGGGGGACATGGGCCGGATCGAAGATCGGCGCTCCGGGTTCGCGAATCCAGGGAAGCGATCGCGACCGGTTGGCTGCCGGCCTCCGCGCGCGCCGCGCGGCGCGCAAAAAATAAGGGGAGAAAAGGCGGCAAATGCCTGCCTCCTCTCCCGCTTCCGATGCTGGCGTCCGTTCGAACCGCGCCGCCGCTCCGCCGCGGCTCGAAGCGGACTCGCCGTTTACTTTTTGCCCGGCGCGATGGAATCCTTGACCGCCTTCGCCACGCGGAATTTCACCACCGTCTTGGCGGGAATCTTGATGGTCTCGCCGGTCTGCGGATTGCGGCCCAACCGCGCCTTGCGCTGTTGCTTCACCAGCTTGCCGAGGCCCGGAAGCGTGAAGACGCCGGTGCGCTTGGTCTCTTTGACCGCCAGGGCGGCCAGCGATTCCAAATATTGCGCCGATTGTTTGTTGCTGATCTCGTTGGCTTCGGCCAATTGCCGCACCAACTGTGTTTTGGTCAATGCTGCCATGCACCCTCCTTACCGGGATTGAAACCAAAAGCGCAGTCATTGTACACGAGAACCTGCGGCAAAAGCGCATGTTTAAAGGGAATTTTTCGCGCGTACCCGCGCGCGCGCCCGCCGAATGCGCCGCCGCGCGCAACCTCGCTCCCGCGGGGCGGCCCCAATCGCCGTCCGCGTGCGGCGGCGCGGTTGACAGGCCCGAGTCGCGCTTGTTAGGATGAGGAGGTTTCGCTTTCCCCGCGAAATGTTCGCGCGAAACGGGGCTGGCCCCGGAGCGGTAGTTGGCTTGGGGCGTTCGGCGCACCGTCGCGCGAGGATCCTTTGGGATTGAACCAGGTTGGAGCCACCAGTGCGCGGTTGGGCGCGCGCGGGCGGCAGTTTGCGATTTTTGTTTGAGGAGCTACGGCGTGCCTACCTTCAATCAATTGGTGCGCAAGGGGCGGGCCAAGGCGCGCTACAAGACGGCCTCGCCGGCCTTGCAGCAGTGCCCGCAGAAGCGCGGCGTGTGCACGCGCGTGTACACGCAGACGCCGAAGAAGCCGAACTCGGCCTTGCGCAAGGTGGCGCGCGTGCGCCTGACCAACGGCATTGAGGTCACGACCTATATTCCCGGCATCGGCCACAACCTGCAGGAGCACTCGATCGTGCTGATCCGCGGTGGGCGCGTCAAGGATCTGCCCGGCGTCCGCTACCACGTCGTGCGCGGCGCCATGGACGCGGTCGGCGTCGCCAACCGCAAGCAGGGCCGCTCGAAGTACGGCGCAAAACGGCCCAAGGCGTAACCCAGGAGAAGCCACCATGCCACGCAAAGGACACGCCGCGCGCCGCGAGCTGCAAGCCGATTCCATCCACGGCTCGCACCTGGCCGCGAAGTTCATCAATTCGATGATGTGGGACGGCAAGAAAAGCCGGGCGCAGGCCATCTTCTACTCGGCGCTGGAGAAGGTGGGCGAGAAGGCCGGCGATGAGCCCGTGAAGGTGTTCAAGAAGGCCATTGAGAACATCAAGCCCGTGGTCGAGGTCAAAACCCGCCGCGTGGGTGGCGCCAATTATCAGGTCCCCGTCGAGGTCAATCCCAACCGCCGCGTCAGCCTGGCGGTGCGCTGGCTCATCGGCTATGCCCGCGAACGCGGCGAGAAGGGAATGACCGAGAAGCTGGCCAACGAAATCCTCGACGCCGCCAACAACCGCGGCGGCGCGGTGAAGAAGAAGGAAGACGTTCATCGCATGGCGGAGGCCAATAAGGCCTTCTCCCACTACCGCTGGTAATTCGGCAGGCTTATGGCACGAGCAGTTCCATTAGAGCGGACGCGCAACATCGGCATCATGGCCCACATCGATGCCGGCAAGACCACTACGACCGAGCGCATCCTCTTTTATACCGGCATCACCCACCGCATCGGCGAGGTGCATGAAGGCACCGCGACCATGGACTGGATGGCGCAGGAGCAGGAGCGCGGCATCACCATCACCAGCGCCGCCACCACCTGCTTCTGGCGCGACTTGCGCATCAACATCATCGATACTCCCGGGCACGTGGACTTCACCGCCGAAGTCGAGCGTTCCCTGCGCGTGCTCGATGGCGCCGTGGCCGTGTTCGACGGCGTGCACGGGGTCGAGCCGCAGTCGGAGACGGTGTGGCGGCAGGCGGATAAGTACGGCGTCCCCCGCATCTGCTTCATCAACAAAATGGACCGCATGGGCGCCGACTTCGATCACGCCGTCGGCACCATTCGCAGCCGTCTGCACGCGCCCGCGGTGGCGGTGCAGATGCCCCTCGGCCAGGAAGACAATTTTCGCGGCGTCATCGATCTGATGACGATGAAAGCCATCTTCTACCGCGACGAAACCCTCGGCGCCGACTACGAGGTGCAGGAGATTCCGCCCGAGCTCGCCGACAAGGCGCGCGCCTACCACGATCAAATGATCGAGAAAATCGTGGAGAACGACGATGCCCTGCTGCACAAGTACATGGAGGGCGAAGAGATCGCCCTTGCCGAGCTGAAGGCCAGTTTGCGGCGTTCGACCATCGCCATGCGCCTGTTCCCGGTGCTGTGCGGTTCGGCGTTCAAGAACAAGGGCGTGCAGCCGCTGCTCGACGCCGTCGTCGATTACCTGCCCAGCCCCCTCGACATTCCCCCGGTGCGCGGCGTCGACGACCGCGGCAACGAGGTGGAGCGGCCCGCCTCCGATGCGGCGCCGTTCGCGGCCTTGGTCTTCAAGATCATGACCGATCCGTTCGTGGGCCAGCTCGCCTTCATTCGCGTCTATTCCGGCCACCTGGACTCCGGCCAGGGCGTGTGGAACTCGACCAAGCAGAAGCGCGAGCGCATCGGCCGCCTGCTCAAGATGCACGCCAACAAGCGCGAGGAGATTCAGGAGGTTTGGGCGGGCGACATCGCCGCGTGCGTCGGGCTCAAGACCGTCACCACCGGCGACTCGATCTGCGATGAGCAGCATCCGGTGCTGCTGGAGTCCATCGAGTTTCCCACCCCGGTCATCGACGTCGCGGTCGAACCCAAGACCAAGGGCGACCAGGAGAAGATGTCCTCCGCGCTCGGCAAGCTGGCGCAGGAAGACCCGACCTTCCGCGTGCATACCGACAGCGAAACCGGGCAGACCATCATCAGCGGCATGGGCGAGCTGCACCTGGAAATCATCGTGGACCGCATGATGCGCGAGTTCGGGGTGCAGGCCAACGTCGGCAAGCCGCAGGTCGCCTATCGCGAAACCATTCGCGCCAAGGCCGAGGCCGAAGGCAAGTACATCCGCCAGACCGGCGGCCGCGGCCAGTACGGGCACGTCAAGATCACCGTCGAGCCGGGCGAACCCGGCTCCGGCTTCGTCTTCGAGAACGAAATCTTCGGCGGCGCCATTCCCAAGGAGTTTGTGCCGGCGATCTCGAAGGGCATCGGCGAGGCGATGGAAGGCGGCGTTTTGGCCGGCTATCCCATGAAGGACATCAAGGTCGTGCTCCTTGACGGCAGCTACCACGAGGTCGATTCCAGCGAAATGGCCTTCAAGATCGCCGGCTCGATGGCTTTCAAGGCGGCCGCGCAGCGCGCCAAACCCGTGCTCTTGGAGCCGGTGATGCGGGTCGAAGTCGTCGTCCCCGAGGAGTACATGGGCGACATCATCGGCGACCTCAACGGCCGGCGCGGCCGGATCGAAGGCATGGAACCGCGCGGCGGCAGCCAGGTGATTCGCGCCTTGGTGCCGCTCAGCGACATGTTCGGCTACGCCACCGAGATGCGGTCGCGCACGCAGGGACGAGCCAGTTTCAGCATGCATTTCGCGCATTACGAAGAAGTGCCCAAGGCCGTGGCCGAGGAGGTCATGGCGCGGGTGCAAGGGAAGGCCAGCAAATAAGCAGCGACAATTCAGTCACCGGAGACCAAGATGGCGAAGGAAAAATTTGATCGCACGAAGCCGCATGTGAACGTGGGGACGATCGGGCACATTGACCACGGGAAGACGACGCTGACGGCGGCGATCACGAAGGTATTGAGCAAGCACGATC